>SAMEA3663093__coassemble_642_pt1 | contig 25977 bp, 28 predicted proteins | sample SAMEA3663093__metabat2_high_PE_008 | metagenome-assembled genome bin SAMEA3663093 (sample SAMEA3663093) | pig gut metagenome | biome: pig gut; feature: pig-associated habitat; material: faeces | place: France | collected 2012
CGTTTCCGGAAATTTCCAAACCAAAAATGCTGTAGGTAGCCTTAGACAATGACGGAATGATTAAATCCAATTCCGAGGCGCTGGCTGTTCCCACGGCAGAGAGTACAAAGGCCATTGCCGTTAAAACGGCTTTGCCGATTCTTTTTCTGCTGATAAACATATTTTAATCCTCTAAAAAGTTAATAAAATGACCTCAGTAAGTTCTCCCTTACCGGTCTGGTAAGCATAATCCTATCCCATAAATGTTAATTATTCACTATTATTTAGCATAAAATGGATAAAACGTGGATAACTCATTCATAGGAATTGATTATATCTTGTTTTTCCACCTCCATATAGCTTTTGCCGTCGTGGTCCAAAATACGGATGTCGGCTCCGGCTTTAAGGAGAATTGTAGAAATTGTATCACATCCAAACGCTGCCGCATAAAACAATGCAGTCCGTCCGTTTCTATCTTGTTGATTTACTTTGGCATCGGCTTTCAGTAAAATTTCAACCAACTCTGCATTCAAATCGCTTGTTGCGGCACTCATAAGCGGTGTGCCGCGCGGCGTTTCCTGATTTATATCTGCGCCGTTATCAATCAGCAGCTGCAGCAAATCTTTAGAGCGTTTTTGTAAAAATCTTTGCTGTTCTGTCAAATTAGCATGCTGTATTTCTTTTTTCAGGCTGTTTTCTTCCGTGGCAGCCGCAGAGCTGTTTTGTTGCAGTTCAGCGGCAATTGCGGTTGCGACAATCAAAGGAGTCATTCCATTGGCCGAAGGTTGATTTATGTCTGCACCGGCGTTGATTAGAGTTTTAGCCATGTTTAAATCGGCATAGTGCGTAAGCAGATAAAAAAGCATTGTGTTTCCGTCGGCATCGCGAGAATTAACATCTAATCCGGCGTCAATAAGTTTTTGCAAGGCAGCAGTATTGCCTGAATCTAAAATTTTTTGCACAATCGCATCATCAATATCTTCGCCGGCAACTTGCGCATCAGCGTAATCATAAAATGCAAAACTAAAAATTAAAAACGGCAAAATCAGATATTTCATAACAGCACCATATTTATTTAAAGTGTCGCCAGTATATCACTTCAAAAATCACAAGGCAAGTCTTTAAAAAAAAATAGAGCATACTTATTTAAAAATTAACAACAGGAGGTAATTATGAAGAAAAAAATCACTAAACCGCTTTATGTGACTCTGCGAGCCGGAAGTAAGGATTTTCATGTACGAGTAATAGAAGAAGACCGTTTTGTGCCGACGGTGCAGCTGCGTGATATGGATTTTGACGATGACATGCGCAATTATGGCGATTCGGAAAATCTGCCCGAAAGCGACCGGCTCATGGTTTGTCAGCAAAAAGGCGTAAAACAAGCCAATTGCAATACGGAGTAGGGGATATTAAAAACTATCAAATAACAAATGGAGGGACTTGACAGCCCCTCCTCATTATACTACTTTAATAATAGGATAATGATTTTAAGCAAATGAATTATTATGCTTAAAACTTTTGTCAAGTTTATCATCTTCCACCTTTCAGCTCGTTTGAACAAATGTGAAAGGGATAAACCACACCTAAATTTGCAAGTCTTGACATTAAAGCAAAGATAGGTTATATTCTAACTTAGATAGAGTTAAAATAACGTCCAGTGTTCCAGCACCGGACGTTAAATTTTATGGCAATATTCTTTTATAAAATCAAAAAATGATTTTATAAGTTGAAAACTATCAAATTAAAAGGCGGGGATAAATCCACCCCGCCTTTTATGCTTAGTAAAATATTAAAAGCTACAACTACTACCTGAAATAGGGTTAGAAGTTATTGTTGATGTAAATTTATACTCTCCAGCAGATGATGGAGTTTTACAAGTCCCTCCTATTTTGATATTTGTTTGTTTTTCATATTTTATCCGTCCCGGATAACCAGTTGAAATTACAGATATCTCTGATGTTGAAAATTTAGAACCAGAGTAACAATTAACTTGTCCGGCGTGAGCTCCATAAGAATCTGTTTTTAATATGCCATAATTATGGACGCCATTACGTGCATAATATGTAGGAGTATATCCGCTTTGGTTAACAAACAGAGCTGCATCCCTCCCTTTTTCAGTAATGTTAATAGTAGCATTTTTTTCAACAGTTAACATAGCATTAGAATATATATATAATGCACCAGTAATACTTACATTGGAACCAGTAACGACAGTTACTTTAATAGATTCCGTTGAACTACTTTCATTTCCAAATGCATCAATAGCACGGCATCCATAGTAAGAATGATTGTAATGACAATCTGTTTTTATTGATGTATTGCCTTCCAATAATAGTTTTGCAAAGTTACTTAATCTAATAACACCTCCTGGAGCACTTATGGAAGCGTCACTAATAGTCATACTTTGTCCGCTTGTAACGTTTGGCTGAATAGCCGCTGAAATAGATGTATCTTTACTCATATCAACATCAAATATCATGTTTATTTTATAGGCATTTACCAATCCTCGTGTTGCGTTCGTTATTGTAATAGTAGGTGTATCCAATTTTTGGCATTCTTCATAATTAAAGTATTTAGGCCCGACAATATTCATGACGCCAGTTCTTGGAATAGCAACACTACCAGATGCTAATATTGCATTATATGAAGTAGATAAACTTGATTGCTTAGCATTATATATTGTATATCCAGCATATTTTTCTTTTATCCATTCTTCACAGGTTAATATTTTATCTTCTGGTTTCTTAGAGCATACGCCGTTTACCAGCTGATAACCGCTCTTAACGTTCTCCGTACATTTATATTTAGAAGAATCATACGGGCAAGGTGTGCAAGAGTAGCAGTTCTCGTTTTTCTTGCTGGTTAAAGTATAATCAGAGCATTGATAGGTGCATTTACCGCAGACTTTGCCGTTTGCTGTGCCGTTAGAAGAAAAAGTTTCGCCGGTTTTGCAATCTTTTTGGCTTTGATATGCGGTTGAATAACCTTCATTACAAGTTTCAATTACTTTACAGCTCCCGCAAGCGACATTATTGCTATCATATTCGCCGTTAGCTTCAAATGCTTTTCCTTTTGCAGAACAAGTGGCCTCTGTTTCATTACATGTCTTAGGAGTTGGATTAGCATTTGTTACAATTTTATAACATCCTCCGCAGCTTTGACATGTTTGATTATCTTCAAGCGCCTTTTGACAATCGCTGTAATTGCTGAACACGTTTTTATCTTCTTCCCGTGTTTTGCAGCGTCTGTAAAAACAGAAATTTTGCTTATACGCTTTTTCGCAGCTTGACATGCCATTTTGAGCTTGAGCCATGCTGCTATAAAGACATTGCGCCGGGTCTGGCTTTACGGAACTTATTTTACCGGTGCCGCAGCTGCTGTCCGGTAAAAAACAAATTTTGGCGGCAGCGTCTGATATGTTAAATAAACTTAACGTATACACTAAACCTACCAAAGTTAAACATCGTTTTAACATTGATTTTCTCCTAATTATATCATCAATTACCAAAACAAAGTTTATCGCTTCGTTATGGCGGTTTTTTAGGTAAAATATCTTCCGTAAGGCTGCCGCCGGTCGGAAAATCCCCAATTTTTACCTATTTTTATCATAACATAAGGTTCTGATTTTTTCAAGCTATATAAAAAGAAGTGTAAAAATATTCATATTTTTGTAATATTAAAGATTGGCGTATCCGGCGAGGCTCGAACTCGCAACCTTCGGCGTCGGAGGCCGACACTCTATCCAATTGAGCTACGGATACTTTCACGATTCGTGATAATTTTTCATCTTTTTACATAATTTTACTTGACTTGTCAATGAAATGAATGTATTAACAAGCAACAAATATATGTTGAATTTTAACTTTGAGGATTTTTAAAATGGCTAAGAAATGTGATATTTTAGGCACCGGCGTTATGAGCGGCAACAATGTAAGCCATGCTAACAACAAAACTCGCCGTCGCTTTTTGCCTAACTTGCAAGTTGTGTCTTTGTTTAGTGAAGCTTTGAATAAAGTTTTCAAATTGAAAGTTTGCTCTAAAACTTTGCGTTCTATTGAACATAACGGCGGTTTGGATTCTTATTTAGAAAAAACTTCTAATACAAAATTGACTGAAGAAGCTAAAAAAATTAAAAAAACAATCGCTTCTAAAAAAGCTGCTGCTTAATTTAAGTTATGTCATAAAAAAACTCCGATACCTGATGATATCGGAGTTTTTTTGATGTTTTTAGTGTAAGCATATTGGATAAATAACATAATACAATGTTAAAACCATAATGGCAATGCAGCAAGAAATTGTTACAAATACGCCCACATGATATAACGGCCTTTTATGCTTTATTTTGCAATTTCCGATTTCACATAAAAAATCAAATAAAAAGAAAATTGCCAAAAACGCTAAAATAAAAGCGCATACGGTAACTAAACCGACAATTACTGTCAGATGCGCCGGAGCGCAGGTGTTTAGTACACTTAATGTAAGTTCTCCGCAAAACCAGAGAATACATCCCGTAAAAACCAAGCCGGCAGTAAGAGGTACAAGCGCATTGAAAAATGCTTTTTTCCAGCCGTTGTCTTTGACCGAACCTGAAAAAACATACAGAACAAGCAGGGCAATCAAAGCAATAAAAAGAGCATGGCTGAATGGAAAAGTGCATAGCCAGCTGAGGCCGCTCGCAAAAATCATTCCCAATGTGGTTGCGCCGATAAAGCAGGCGAAAGTATAAATAAATTTCATAAGACAAAAAAATTAAAGTGTTAATAATTGAATTTCAAAAACAGTATACGAAAATAAATCTTTTTTGTCAATAAAAGGATTGCATTTTAAATGGAATGGCTTATAATGTGCTTATAAATTTTATTATTAACATTTTAATTTTTTTGTCTTATGGAAAATAATAAGTTGGTGCTTAGCCGCGTGGTGGTTTGGATTATCGGCATTGTTTCTATGGTGCTTTTGGAAATGAACAATATTCTGTCTTGGGCTGATGTTTGTTCTATCGGAATCACCTTTTCTGTGCTGATTTTTTATATGGAAAGCCGTTTTGCTATCTGTTTTACGATGCTTGCCGCTTTCTTTATTTTGATTGGACACTACTTTCCGCTGGTAAGTCTGCACTCAGAAGTCGACTTTGAGCTTATGAACAGATTTCAGTCGGCAATCGGGCGCGGAATAAATATTTGGCTGAATGCTTTTATTTATTTGTTTATTGCTTTTATCAGCTTGCTGACATTTTTTGTATTGTCTGCAATAGCTTATGATATAAAGTTTAAACGATTACGCGGCAGATGATTGTTCTTTGTCATGTGTGCTTAAGAATGTTTTATTGTTTTTTCTAATTTTTTTGTAACTATGGGTAAAAAAGGTTTTAATCAAGTTAGATTGATTATTGGCTTAATCGGCTTTGCCATGCTGATATTTTTGAAAATCTCAGCTGTAATTTCAGTTGTAGATGCCTGTATCTTGGGTATAGGTTTTGCAATTTTTTTACTGATTACCGGAGATTTGAAATATCTTCCGTGGACGCTGATTCTTATGGTGTTCTATACGGCGCTACCGTTCTTGGGATATCATTGGCCTATATTGGTTTGGAATGCCCCGGATTGGGAGATGTTTCCGCAAGTGGCGCTATATGGCAATAAATTGATGATTTTGTTTGTAAATTCATTTTTGTATTTTTTGGCTGTCGTGTCGCTGCTGCTTCTTGTGTGTGCGGTTCTCAGCGGATTCGGAACATTCAACAAGAAAGATTCTTCTCTGAAGTAAATAAAAAAGGAACTGATAAACATATCAGTTCCTTTTTTATTGTGTTGTAAACAGATTAGTCTTCTATTTCGCCTACATACATTCCAATAGCGTGTGCTGCTTTAACATAATCGCTGTGGGCGTCCAAACCTGTTGTGCCGGCGGCAACAACTTCGTCTAAAGTGAATGATGTGATTTTACCATTGCTGAGAGAAACCATGCGGTCGGTATGGCCTTCTGCCAATAAACGTACGGCTTCGGCAGCCAAAACCACAGCCAATGTACGGTCAAACGATGTCGGATTGCCGGAACGCTGAACGTGACCTAATTTAGTAACGCGGGTCTGAAAGCCTTTGTAGTTGGCGTTGATTAAACTGCTCAGATAATCACCGATACCGCCGTTGATTTTTTCGCCGACCATGTTTACGGCGCTGGTTACAGCTTCGCCTTTTTCGGTTTTAACACCTTCGGAAACCACAATCAAAGCGCTGGTGCGTCCGCTGGCTTTTACTGCTTCAAGCTTTTTAACAATACCATCTAAAGTATATGGAATTTCCGGCACCAAACAAATATCGGCAAAACCGGCAATGGCGGAATGCATTGCCAGGTGTCCGGCGTCGCGTCCCATAACCTCCAAAATCAAAGCGCGGTGATGCGAGCGGGCGGTGGTCATCAAATCGTCCAAAGCGTTGGTGCAAACCTGACAAGCCGTATTGAAACCAACCGAAAATTCTGTCAGCGGTGTATCGTTGTCAATGGTCTTTGGAATACCAATCATTTTTACACCTGCCATTTTGCAATAGGTGCTGACAATATTCATACTGCCGTCGCCGCCGACAACTACAACAGCGTCCAAACCCAGTTCGCGAACGCCTTCGCCAAAACGCTGAGCCAAAACTTCTTGCGATTCTTTTACGCCGGTGTTGAGCGAGCCTAAATATGAACCGGCCATTCTTGGCCACGGTGAACTGCTGAAATTTTCTTCAGTCAAAATTTCATACGAAAGCGGACGATTGGTTAAGCCGTCGGTGCCGTCATGAATGCCATAAACTTCCCAGCCTTGTTTGGTGGCGGCGTTCACTACGGCCATAATAACAGCATTAAGTCCGGCGCAGTCACCGCCGCTGGTTAAAATACCAATTTTTTTGATGTTGTTCATTCTATAAAAACTCCGTTTAAAATTATTGCAATCAGTCAAAAAATAATGTATACTCTTTACAACTTTGAACGAAAAAATCCACAAAAAAATGGATTTTGTTACAAAAAAATGCAGAAAGGGTTATTTTACTGATGATAGGTAATGATAAAACGGCTAAACTTCAACTGTTGTTGTGTGAGCTGAAACTTGAGCAAAGACATGTGAATACCGATATGTCAAGATTGCTGAAACAGGGTAAAACCGTTGATTTTTATCAGGCAAAACAGTTGGCAGGGCAAAAAGTCGGATTGGCAAAAAAAATCAGTAAAGTAGAAAATTCTATAAATCCTAATATTATAGCTTAATTCAATTTTTTGATAAAATTATATGGCTCGCTGTTTGGCGGGCTTTATTGTTATATTTGACAAAAAATAAAAAATGTGGTATGCTCAAATTGCTTTATAAAAAATTATGTAAAATTATTAGGATATAAATTGTTGGTTGGAGAGTTTTGCTCATATAACTGATTAACTTTGTCTGAATGTTTGAAAATTTTGCGTAAGGCGTTGTTTCTCGGCTAAAATAGTTTTTACCGAAATCTCTGAAACAGCTTATGTATTTTATTCACGATGACATGGGAGATTATGTTGTCAAAAATCTTTTTCAGTATGAAGAATGTTTTTGTTTGCAAGGTTTGCAACTTTGGCGAAAAAGCCTGGAATCTTTTGTTAAAAGTATTGTCAGGCATTGTCTTGTTTGTGTTCTCGGCGTTTATCGCTTGCGGATTTGTTGTGACAGCTTTGATTGCAACTCCGGTTGCCGTTGTCGAGGCGTTGTTGATGCCGGCATGGGTCTTTGTCTTCCATGTTTCTGCGGCTAAATGCTGGAGCAGATGGCAAAAAAGACGTGGTTGTAAGGGTATGGGAGATACAATTGTCTTCTATCTCAACAATTATGAATTTGAGTGGCATTATCCGGTGGCAAAAGAAGTCTTTATGTTTCTGACATCTTGGACAGAGTCTGCCGAGTTCAGATTTAATCCGTATTTTGTTGAAGAAACGGAGCTTTACATTTGGCCTGATGAAAATCAGATTCGCTGGTATAAAACGCTGCATAATGGGGATAGAAATGTTCTCTGCAAGCTGTCTTTAGACGCATTTATGAAAATGTGGAACAGAGATGGTATTCGGGACACTCTGGCCAAACTTATGTGGACTAAACTTCCGGAGACGGCTTTTTTGGAGCTTTTGCGCGGTGAAAATGTAAATTGGTCGCTTGTAGATGATTGGTTTATGAATCAATGCCGTTCAAGCAAAGCTGTAAACGCGCTTGTATCTGTTGCTCTCAAAGGTTTTGATTACCCTTGCAGGATTGCAAAGGCGGTTGTGCTTAGAAACGGATTGCCTCAGGCTGTAATTGCTGATTTGCTGGCTAAAAAAGATAGCGAGGTTGCTCGTATTCTTATTGCCGCTAACACAAACTATGAATACATAGTTATGTTGAAGTCGTCGGTAAATTATAACTTGTCGGCTATTTTGGAAAGCTGCAAAAAGCTGAATCCGGAGTTTGATGGTTTTGATTCTTGTGTTGAGATGTATCTTGATGAAACAACTTATAAAATCTATCATGACTGCGGATATTCTCTAAAAGCCGAAACGGTTAAGAAGATGCTGGCTTCAGACAATATGTCTCTTTCTCTTTTCAAAGAGATTGTTGACAATGAGCCGATGTTCAAGGACTTGGCTTCTTTGGATGAGGATGTGAAAACGCTTCTGCAATCTAAAATGAAGTACTTGTCAAAACTCGTCTGACTGATTAAATTAAAGCGTTGCTCTTATTAAAAGGGCAGCGCTTTAATTTTTTTCGCGACTTGCTCTGTCTAATGCTATTTTTTACTTGAAAAAATCAAAATCTTGTGTTAAATAAAGTTCAATTTAGTGTTAACTTTATGGAAAATTTAGAAAAGAGGTGATTTAAGTGGTACAAGTAACAGTTATCGGAAACGATGTAAACCAGTCTTTGAAAATCTTGAAAAAGAAAATGCAAAGAGAAGGCGATTTCCGCGAAATGAAACTGCGCCGTTGCCATGAAAAGAATTCTGAAAAGAAAGCTCGTCGCAAAGCAGAAGCTATCAGACGCGCTCGTAAGCAGATGCGCAAACGCTTAGATACCGAAGGTTTCTAGTTTTTTAGAATACTTTAATGATAAGTCCCCGCCAGCTTGAGTGGGGATTTGTTTTTCAAACGTAAGGAGATAAAAATGAAAAAATTGTTTAGCATACTTGCCGGAATTTGTCTGTTTGTAGGCTGCAGCAATGCCGGCGAACAAATTTCTTTGGCCGGTAAAAAGTTTGTTATGCAAAATTCAGAAGCTGGAACAACAATTACTTTGGAATTTACCGACAGCGGAAATGATTATTACGGACAAGTGGTCAACAATTATTTTGGCAGCTACAAAATATTTAATGATAGAATAACTTTTAGCGCCGGCGGAACAACTATGATGATGGGGCCGCGTGAAGAAATGGAAGCCGAAGGACGTTATTTTGCCGACTTGGATAAAGTTAGAAATTTTACTTTGCAGAATGATGTTCTGACTCTTACAACCTCCGACGGCAAGGTATTGGAATTTAAGGAGAAATAAATCTAATTTTGCAGGTTAAAACAGTTGGACGGCGGTGAAAGAAATTTTGCCGCCGCTTTACTTTTTTGTTGACATTATTATATATTTATGATTTATTAAAAACAATCTAAAGTTGAATAAGTCAAAAGGCTGAAAATGATTAAAAAAATAGGAAATATAATTTATAAATTGCTTTTTGCGATTGCTGTCATGGGCTTTCTTATGTGTTTTTCTATTCCCTTTGGCAATGAGTTTTATTTAAGCGGTTTGCAGCAATATTTTACAACGGATGAATTATCGCTTTTTTCTATGCAAAGCAAAGTAGCTGTATGCGTGCTGGGTATTTTGCTATGGCATAAATTAGGCGAAAAATGCTCAGTTTATTATAAATATGAAATGCTGGTTTTAATGATTTTGGGTATTGCGGTTTTACATATATCGCAAAGCAATCCGGCAAGTCATAAGCTTGCAGATATTCAGTATTGCATGGAAGATAATTATTGCCCTGATTATGTTAATGTTTTGCTGAAAAGAACAGGAACTCAAACTGATGACAATGAGTAAGTTTATGAAAATATCGGCAAAAGGTCTGTTAACTGGTTTTATTTTGTTAATGCTTTGCATTTTGCAATATGAAATAGAGAGCTTTGCCGAAAATATAACCTTATCAATATATTTTGAAAGAATTTTGCTGGGATTGACTGCTATCTGTTTAATTTTCTTTGTGTTTTTGCCATTAAACAAAAGAAATGTTTTATTTTTTAGCTAGCCTCTGATTTTTCTCATTCTTTTTGTGTCAATAAACCCGGAAATTCAGGAAATTTTAGAACGTGAAAGATGTTTATTTGAACCTGGATGGTGTTCCAATCCTGAAATAAGGAGGCTGTATGAGCAAAATTTTTGAAAATAAAAAAGTGCAGTTGGCTATATTATTTTTTAAATGGCTGGCTCGGATTTGTTATTGGGTAATAAAGGGTATAACCTTATTTTTAATAACTGTATTTATGATATTTTATGTTATGATTGATTCGTTTGGTTACCCCGTAAGTTATATGCAGTTTTTAACAAAAGAAGAGCTTGCTGTTATCTATAAATATGATGAAATTTGGGGCTGTACTCTTATCATGTTGATATTGTACTTGCTTGGTGTACTATGCGGATTGTTCTCAAAGTTCTTTAGAACTGTAGAAACTGCCGGTATACTTTGTTGCAGCTGGATGATATTTAATGTAATATATCAGCTTCAGGTTGACGATATTGCAGCATCTAACCAGCAGTCTGTGGAAGTAAGCAGCGAGGCGGTAGAGGAATAAGATGCTTGAAAATAAAAAAGTGCAGTTAGCTGTATCATTTTTTAAATGGCTGGCTCAAATTATGTTTTATGGTCTTAATGTTTTAGCATTCTTTGCAATATACTCCTTGATGATAGGAACTATGTTTGATTTAGAAAACATATATCCGCAAAACTATTGGCAGTTTCTTACTGAAAATGAAACAGCTGACGTTCATCAATATTATGATATTTTGATGGATTCGCTGCTTGTATTGGAAGTATATATATTGGGAGCATTATTAGGATTGTTCTCTAGGTTTTTCAGAGCAGTAGAAACATTCTTCATACTTTGTTGCTGCTTGATGATATTTAGTCAGGCTTATAGTCATCAGGTTGACGATATTGCTGCGGTATTGGTGCAAGATATAAATAGTGAGGTTATAAATGAACAAAATCCTTGAAAATGAAAAATTACAAAAAGCATGGATTTTTTGCAAATTATGGGCAGGCATAACTTATAAGTTTATTTGCCGGATAATTGTTTGCGCCACAGTGATATTTATTTTATTCAGCTTTTTCCCGAATGTTTTTATCAAAATTTACAGCAAATTATTTGTGCAGGACGAGGTGCTTTTTGTGAAGCAATATCGTGAATTGTTGCGTTTGGTCGGTTATATTTTGCTGTGGCATTTAGCCGGTATAAAATTTAAGATTTTTCGCAAACTTGAAACCTTTGCAATGGTGTGGTTCGGTTTCAGCGTGTCATCTTGGGAGAGCGAATATAACGACGCTTCATCAAAATTATTCAGCATTTCAAGCTGTTTGAGCGAAGATATTTGCTCAGCGGATATAAAAGATATGCTGATAGAAAAAGGCGTAAAGTTTGAAAACGGCAAAGTGATTATTCCGGAAGTAAAAGAAAATAAGCCTGAGTCAGGGAATATAAAATAGTGCTTGCAAAGCGGCGGCTAATTGTCTATAACAAATAAAATTTTAAGAATTACAGCCCGTTAGGAGTTTTGATTATGGGATTTAACTGTGGTATTGTCGGTTTGCCGAATGTCGGTAAATCTACGCTTTTTAATGCTTTGACGCAAACTATTGCCGCTCAGGCCGCTAACTTTCCGTTTTGCACGATTGAGCCGAACACCGGACGCGTGGCCGTTCCGGATAAGCGTTTGGATAAATTGGTGGAGATGGTTCAGCCTAAAAACGTGGTGCCGACCCAGCTGGAATTTGTGGATATTGCCGGTTTGGTAAAAGGCGCGTCCAAAGGCGAGGGCTTGGGCAACCAGTTTTTAGCCAATATTCGGGAAACAGACGCGGTAATCCATGTTTTGCGTTGTTTTGAAAATGATAATATCACTCACGTTGAGGGTTCGGTAGACCCTGTACGCGACGCTGATATTGTGAAAACGGAGCTGATGATTGCCGATTTGGATTCGTTACAAAAAAGAATTGACCAGCTGCGTAAAAAAGCCACGGCCGGAGATAAAGACGCCGCTGTGAATGTACGGGTTATGGAGCCGATTATCGCAGCTCTGCAAGCTGGCAAGCCTGCCCGTTCCGCCGCGCCTGACGCTCAGGATAAAGAGGCGGTTAAATGCTATAAAATGCTGCAGCTGCTGACTTCTAAGCCGGTTTTGTATGTCTGCAATGTTGACGAGGATTCGGCGGCAACCGGCAATAAGTTTTCGGAAGCCGTGCATAAAATGGCTCAGAAAGAAGGTGCAGAAGCTGTGATTATTTCAGCGGAAATTGAATCGGAAGTGGCGCAGCTGGAATCAGATAGCGAAAAACAGGAATTTTTAAGCGCGTTGGGCTTGGAAGAAACCGGCTTGTCAAAAATCATCCGCGCCGGCTATAATCTTTTGGGCTTGCAGACCTATTTTACAGCCGGACCGAAAGAAGTGCGCGCTTGGACTTTTGTTAAAGGCATGAAAGCCCCGCAATGCGCCGGAATTATTCATACTGATTTTGAACGCGGCTTCATCCGCGCCGAGACAATCTCGTATGACGATTATGTAAAATTCGGCGGCGAGCAAGGCTGTAAAGACGCCGGAAAAATGCGCTCTGAGGGCAAAGAATATGTCGTTCAGGACGGCGATTTGATGAATTTCTTGTTTAATGTTTAAGCTTGGGCGGCAGCAATGCCGCTTTTTCTTTAGATAAAACTTATAAAAAATTGACATTACGGCCTTTGGCTTTATATTAAAAGCAAAGGAGAAAAAATGAAAGAACCTGCAGAATTGAGCCGTGAAGAAGCGGCGGCTGAACTGGCTTATTTGGCGGCGGAAATTGCCCGCTCAGATAACGCTTATTATCAAAATGACGAGCCGTATTTGACGGATGCCGAATACGATAAGCTGAAACACCGCAATACGGCAATAGAAAAAATCTATCCGGATTTAGTGCGTGCCGACAGTCCGTCTAAGCGCGTCGGCGCCGCGGTGCAAAGCAAATTCAATAAAATAGAACACCGTTTCCCGATGCTGTCTTTAGCCGATGTTTTTTCTATTGAAGAGGTTGAAGATTTTGTGCAGGGCGTAAAACGCTTTTTGAATACAGCAGAGAATATTCCGTTTATGGAGGAGCTGAAAATTGACGGCTTGTCTTTTACGGCGCGTTATGAAAACGGACGATTCGTCTCCGGCGCTACCCGCGGCGACGGCGTGGTCGGCGAGGATATAACCGAAAATTTAAAGACGATTCGCCAGCTTCCACTGCAGCTGCCGGACGGAGTGCCTGAAGTGCTGGAAGTCCGTGGCGAAGTCTATATGGCTAAAAAAGATTTTTTGGCGCTGAATGAAAAAAATACGGCAGAAAAAAAGAAAATATTTGCCAATCCCCGCAATGCCGCGGCCGGTTCGCTGCGTCAGCTCAATCCTAAAGTTACAGCCGAGCGCAAGCTGAGTATCTGGGCTTATACCTGGGGCGAAGTTTCGGAGCGCCAATGGCAGACGCAGGAGGAGTTTTTTGCAAAACTACAGGAATGGGGTTTTCCGATAAATCCAAATAATAAAGTTTGCAATTCCATAGATGAAATAGAAAATAATTTTAAGCACGTTATGGAGATTCGCGCTGATTTACCATATGATATTGATGGTTTGGTCTATAAGGTTAATTCAATAGAATTGCAGGAGCGTCTTGGCTTTTTGACCCGCACGCCGCGTTGGGCGATTGCGCATAAGTTTCCGGCAGAGCAGGCTATAACCAGAATCAATAATATCCGTGTGCAGGTTGGGCGCACGGGAGCTTTGACTCCGGTCGCCGATTTGGAGCCGATAAACGTGGGCGGAGTGCTGGTTTCGCATGCTACTTTGCATAATGAAGACGAGATAAAGCGCAAAGATTTCCGTATCGGCGATATGGTGGTGATTCAGCGCGCCGGAGATGTGATTCCGCAGGTTGTGGAAGTGATTTTAGATAAGCGTCCGGCGGATTCGCAGCCTTATGAGTTTCCGACAGTTTGTCCGGAATGCGGGGCGCATGCCATCCGTGAAGAAGATGAGGCGGTTCGCCGCTGTACGGGCGGTCTTACTTGTCCGGCGCAGGTTAAAGAGCGCCTGAAGCATTTTGTTTCTAAAGAGGCGTTTGATATTGTCGGGCTGGGCGACCGCGTGATAGAAGAATTTTTTGATGAGGGCTTTCTGCATAGTCCGGCCGATATTTTTACTTTGGAAGAGCGCAACCACGCGCCTAAAGACGATTTATTCAGTCCGGTAAAGGCGCTTAATTTAGAAAAGCGCGCCGGCTGGGGACGGCTGTCTGTTAAAAATCTGTTTAATGCTATAAACAGCCGCCGCGTGATTTCTTTGCCGCGTTTTATCTATGCTCTGGGGATTCCTCAGGTCGGTGCGGCAACGGCGCTGACTTTGGCTAAAAACTACGGAACTTTTGCGGCTCTGCAGCAGGAAATGGAAAACCGCGAAACCGAAAAACTGGTAACGATAGACGGTATCGGTGCCTCTATGGGGACGGATATTGTGGAATTTTTCTGCGAGGAGCATAACCAAAAAACTATTGCCGAACTGTTGAAATTTGTGACGGTGGAAGAGTATGTCTCAGACATCAATTCCGATTCGCCGCTCAATGGCAAAACGGTGGTGTTTACCGGCACGCTGGCCGGTTTAGCCCGTGCCGAAGCCAAAGCTATCGCCCAAAAATGCGGCGCTAAAGTAGCTGGAGCAGTTTCCGGACATACCGATTATGTGATAATGGGCGAAGACGCAGGTTCCAAAGCCAAAAAGGCGCAGGAACTTGGTATAAAAATTTTAACAGAAGATGAATTTTTGGAAATGACCAGATGAAACATACTAAAGCTGATAATGTGCATGGCTGGCTGATTGTGGATAAGCCGTGCGGTATGGGTTCTACAGAAGTGGTGGGCAAAACGCGGTGGCTGATGCATGCCAATAAAAACGGCCATACCGGAACTTTAGACCCGTTTGCCAGCGGGGTTCTGCCTATTGCTTTCGGCGAGGCGACTAAGCTGGTGCCGTTTGTGACCGACGGCAGAAAGGAATATGAATTTATCATAAAATGGGGCGAGCAAACTGTGACTGACGACACCGACAGCGAAGTGATTGCCCGCTGCGATAAAGTTCCGCCGCATGAGGAGATTATAGCGGCCATACCGCATTTTATAGGTAAAATAACCCAGATTCCTCCTGCTTATTCTGCAATAAAAATCAACGGGCAGCCGGCGTATAAATTGGCGCGCAAAGGGCAGGAAGTGGCTATTACGCCGCGCGAGATAGAAATTTATAGTCTGGAGCTGCTGGAAGAGTCTGCCGATTCGGCAAAGTTTAGGGTTGAATGCTCTAAAGGAACTTATGTCCGCACTTTAGGCAAAGATTTAGCGCAGTTTTTAGGCACATTGGGGCATTTGATTATGCTGCGGCGCACAAAATGCGGAATTTTTGATGCTAGGCATACGATTTTACTGGAAAATTTAGAAAAAATGGAGTATGTAAAAGAACGGCGTAAGCTGCTTCTGCCGATAGAAACGTCTCTGCGCGGCATCGCGGAGATTGCTGTTTCGGAAGAAGATGCAAAAAAATTAAGCATGGGACAGGGTATTTCGCCTAAAAATTACGGCGTTAAAGCGTCAGATTGCGCGGCTGCCTATTCCTGTGGTTGTTTGATTGCGTTGGTGCGGATTGATGAGCGGAAGATTTCGCCGATTCGCGTGTTTAATTTAGATTAAAGTAAAGGAATTATAAAGATGTCGATTACTAGTGAAGTTAAAAAAGAAATTATTGCCAAATACGGTACATCTGCAGATGACACCGGTTCTCCGGAAGTTCAGATTGCTATTTGGACTTATCGTATTAACGCTTTAATTGAACACTTCAATGTTCATAAAAAAGATTTGCACTCTCGTTTGGGCTTGATGAAGATGGTTAGCCGCCGTCGTCACTTGCTTGACCACTTAAAGAGAACAAGCGAAGAAAGATACCAGAATATCATTAAAAAGTTGGATTTGCGTAAGTAATATCCGGCAAAAAGGGGCTGCGGCCGTGTCTGCAGCCCCTAAAAAATCCTGCTTCTGGGCAGGTGAGGTTTTATAAAGATGATAAAAGATGAAGAGAAAGGAAAGAATATATGATAGATTTTAAAGTGTGCCGCAAAGAAATGGAATGGGGTGGACGTAAGTTAGAGTTGGAAACCGGTAAAATTGCCAGACAGGCTACCGGTGCCGTGGTTGCAACCTATGGCGATACAAAAGTAGTTGCTACTGTTGTTGCCGCAAAAGAAGTGAAAGCAGACCAGGATTTCTTTCCTTTAACAGTAAACTATCAAGAAAAATACTATGCTACCGGTAAAATTCCCGGAGGCTTTAACAAACGCGAGGGTAAACCTTCTGAACGCGAAATTTTAATTTCTCGTTTGATTGACCGTCCGATTCGTCCGCTGTTTCCAGATGCTTTCAAAAATGAAGTGCAGATTATTTGTACGGTTGTATCTCATGACCAAAAGAATGATTCTGATGTTGTGGCAATGGTTGCCGCATCTGCCGCTTTGGCTATTTCAGGTATTCCGTTTATGGGGCCAATCGGTGCCGCAAAAGTTGGCTATAAAGATGGCATGTACATTTTGAACCCAAGTATTGAAGAACAAAAAACTTCTGAATTGGAACTGACTGTTGCCGGTACGGAAGAAGGCGTTTTGATGGTTGAGTCCGAAGCAAACGAACTTTCGGAAGAAACAATGCTTGGCGCCGTTATGTTTGGTTTTGACAGCTTCCAGCCGGTTATTGCTATGATTAAAGAATTGGCTGCTGAAGCCGGAAAAGAAAAATGGAATGTTCCGGCATTTCCTCCGGAATATGAGGCTTTAAGCCAGCGCATTATGAAAGACTACGGCGACCGCTACAATGCTGCTTTTTCTATTACCGATAAACAAGAACGCGGTACAGTATTGGGGCAATTGGCTGAAGAAGTGAAAGCTTCTATTGACCCTGAAAATGAAGTTGAAAATGCGTTTGTTGCAGATGCTATTGAAAATGTTATGCATCACACAATGCGTGAAAAAGTTTTGTCAACAGGTCATCGTATTGACGGCCGTGACACCAAAACTGTTCGCCCTATTCAATGTGAGGTTGGACTGTTGCCTGAAGCTCATGGTTCTGCTTTGTTCACGCGTGGCGAAACACAAGCTATGGTTGCCACCACATTGGGTACTCCGGATGATGCTCAGCTGGTTGACGGCTTGCTTGCCGAATACGACCAAGACTTTATGCTGTTTTACAACTTTCCTCCGTTCTCAGTCGGCGAATGCGGACGCTTAGGCACTCCGGGACGCCGTGAAATCGGCCACGGAAAATTGGCTTGGCGTGCAATTCATCCGATGCTGCCGAAAGATAAAGATGTATTCCCGTACACAATCCGCGTTGTTTCCGATATTATGGAATCTAACGGTTCATCTTCTATGGCTACCGTTTGCGGCACCTGCCTGTCTTTGATGGACGCCGGCGTGCCGATGAAAAAGCCTGTTGCCGGTATTGCTATGGGTTTGATTAAAGAAAACGACGGCCGTGTGGCTATTTTGACCGATATTTTGGGCGATGAAGACCACCTCGGCGATATGGATTTCAAAGTTGCCGGTACAAAAGACGGTGTAACCGCTTTGCAAATGGATATTAAAATTACCTCCATTACCAAAGATATTATGAAAAACGCTCTGGCTCAGGCTCATGAGGGACGTATTCACATTTTGGGCGAAATGGCTAAAGCTATTGCCGAGCCTCGTCCGCAGGTTTCGCCTAAAGCTCCGCGCATTTACTCTATGAAGATTCCTGTAGATAAAATCCGTGAAGTTATCGGCACCGGCGGTAAAGTTATCCGTGAAATTATTGAAAAAACCAATACTAAAATTGATATTACCGATGACGGCGTTGTAACCATTGCTTCTAACAACAATGAAAACTGCGAAGCCGCTATTGATATCATCAATGGTATTATCGCTGTGCCGGAAGAGGGCAAAATCTACAAAGGCGTAATTACAAAAATTATGGACTTTGGCGCATTTGTTCGCTTCTTGGGACAAACTGAGGGTTTGGTTCATATTTCAGAAATTAAAAACGAGCGCATTGCTTCGGTTTTCGATTTCTATAAAGAGGGCGATACAATCTGGTTAAATGCATGGGTTCTGATAACCGCGGCAAAATTAAATTGTCGGCAAAACGCGTTAACCAAGAAACCGGCGCAGATTTGGAAAAGTAATTTTTCAAAAATTGCTGTAATGAAAAGGCTGCCTTTATCGGCAGCCTTTTTGCTGTTTTATATGCGCTAAGTTAAGCAAAGAGCTATTTTTCTATAGTGATATACTGAGGAGGAATTACACCGCCTTTTATAACAAGAAGATAGTAGCGGACATAGGCAAATCTCCGTCCGGCTTTGTCGTTGCAAATGCTCCAATCAACCGGAGAAAAATCAATATCTTTTACAGAATCCAGCTTTTCATAAAACTCGTCGCATTTACACATAAGCTCAGGATGTTCAATGCTTTCCGGATATTTATCGCCTAGCTGCGGCGAAACATAAATGCTTTCAATTAAACCATCGGCATCCAATTTATCAACATCTACAGATATAAGTACATTGTTTTCTGCAAAATTTTTTAATAAATCAACTGATTGTTCGTTCCACTTAATGGGTTCAGTAAAAAATCTAATTCCACGGCTGCGGCCGGTAAAACATTTTTCCAGCCATTCTATAACATCTTCTTGAGTCTTTAGATTTTCATCTCTCCACAAATAGCTTTTAAGATTAACCGTTTTGCTTTTGGCAAATGATTGCAATCCGTCAGTCTTAATTGTATTATCTTTTGGAATATAATGGTATAGTTTCATATTATCAGCCTCACATGATTTTATGGCATAATATAATAAATTATAAATCAACGCAATCTAATTCTATCTGTAAAAAACTTTGTAAATTTTCGTACTTGTTTTATCAAACATAGAGATTGATTTATAACTCTCTTGTTTGATTTTAGCGTATTCGCATGAATATAAATAAACTCTCATTATATAATTGTCCAATTAGTATTATTTTCCTGCTGCAGCATTTTTTACCTCTTTATCAAAATCAGATTCTATATGCTGTGTTTTATTAAATACATCATATTCCTTTTACATTTGCGGCTGATTAAAGGAAATCTTTATTTAAATTTGTAGTATTTTTGTAGTATTTTAAAAAATTAAAAAGGGCTATGAATTAACATAACCCTTTGATTTTTATTGGTACGCGAACTGGACATTCACTCATAACGTCTATACGTTTTTCCCATCTCGCAAATTCAGTCCCCTCCTTTTATATATTCAAAAGATATGATATATAAGAAGTTGAGAAGATTATAATGTCCTTAATTAGACTAAATTGCTTATCAAATTATATGCATATAAAATATTATACTATAAGAAATTGCGTATAATTATAAGATTTTCATTGTAGTGACTAAATAAGTGTGATATATGGTATAATATGATATATTATCATGTTCAGATGATGATTTATCATATTTAGGTAAGACAAAACGAGATGTTTTGTCTTTTTTGTTTTTAAACTTACAGCCATTCGGTGATTTGTGCCGAGTGGCTTTTTTTTATAAAGGATATAATAAATGACAAACATATGTTGGTAAAATAAGAGATGGAGAACATATATTTGTAAAAACAGGATATAACAATAAGTAATTAAAAAGAAAAAGGGATTGGTTGGTTGCCCACCCAACTTACAGCTCCTGTTTTACAACAGTCTGGCAGCAAGCATTCTGCTCTTCAATCCCTTTTCTCCATAATACAGACAAAGTCAGTATTACTTTATAACTACAGGATGGCCAGCTTTCTCATCATACATCTCTTCAATGTGTTATTACACAATGGCGGCGGCTTACTGGCGATATAAAATCTTTCCACTCTTCTGTAGTCATAAGAGTAAGATAATACGGAAAACACTCTTGTCAAGTGTATTTTTGTGAATATTTATACTATATTAATATACCATATAGAAGTAGGTTGGGAGGTCGGCAAAATCCTCCATCAGTTACCTAATTAAATAATTCGTCCGGCAGCATCCTTTCTGCTCATCAACCTACATCTACATTCTCTAATGCATCATCTATAAGAAAGTCAATGATGTTTTAACTAAAAATTATGGCTTTAGGGAGTTATTAGATTTGTTTAAATGGTGTAAATAAAAATTTAGTAATATAAAGAGGCTGATTATTCAGCCTCTTTATATTCTGTAAGTACAGGAATTAAAGACTGCATTGATTATTTACTAGATAATATCAATGTTTGTATATAGTTATAAAGCGCATTATAAACGTCTGGCATACTATCCGTATTGCACAAATAACCATTAGGTCCAAAATGTTTTAACTGACAGGTTGATATAGCATAGTTATCTTCTAAACTTTTTCGAAATGATTTATAATTTTTTACATTGACTTCATAATTTATATATAAATTTTTCAGAGTTTCTTCTGCTACTTTATCCAAACAAGATATTTTTTGTGTTGAAGTAGAACAATTTTCTAAATCTTTTTGATAGTTAAGCATTAGCCCGTAATCTTCTACTATTGCTACAATTTCACCTTTGCTATTCCAATCGCTCTTATTGTATATTTCATCAATATTTATGCCATGTAAAATTTGAGCATTTACCTTGAAACTAAGTAGTAAAATTGTTAAGCATATAATCTCGATTTTTTTTCATCTTAAAACACTCCTGTATTTTTTGACAATTTATTACATAAAGTTGTATTTTGCAAGGGAAATATACAGTATTACAGCGATAATCACAGCATGGTTCAACGAATGGGGAATACAGGCGGTTTTGAGCGATGGTATATAGATATCCCCCAGTTTACTGTGGGATATCTATTTGAGTTATCAAAAAGCCTTATTCATAGAACAATTACATTCGGCGCCTGCCATATAAAGCAATGCTATACCGGCTTTAATTTTGAATTCCGTAGTTTCTTGTCCTAATAAAATAAGTTGGTTGCTGAATGTAGAATAAATTATTGCTTGACACTCTGCTGAGAGGCTACTCATATCCCAACAACTTGGTAATTGACCTGATTTTTCCCGTTTCATTTGATGTGTTAAGGTATCTTTACAACGATATAAATCGAATGAATTACTTGTTATATTTTGACACACATTGTTTATCTGAGTTGCGCTATCTTTCTTGAAGTCAGCGATAACTTTTCTCTGTAAAGCAGCGTTTTTTGCCTGTATTTGTTCAGCTCTATCTTTTGCAATTTCGACAGCTTTTTTATCTGCCTCTACCTTTTTATTATGTTCAGATAAGCCTTGCTTATCGACAAATCCATCGGGAAGTTGACCATTTCTAAGTTGAGCAGGTGTAATTACAACGCGAACATTTGGTTGTAATTGGAGATAATATTTACCTTCTCCCCCACTATTACAATGTCGTTCCCCATCATACTCACAAGATAAATATGCAACCTTTTCAATAACATATTTAGCACCTTTGGTATGATTACAATCTACTGTATCATATCTTGGAAATAAAGGCTGTACGGAAGCGCTAGAATATACCTTAGGCTGGAGACATTTTCCCCCACCGATGAAATAAATTTCTCTATTGGTATAAAAGGATTGACTTTCTACAACAACTTGTGGAACTGTTTCACAAGCAGACAAAAATAATGATGCAAATGAGAATAGATATACTTTTATTTTGTTAATCCTCATCATTTTCGTCATCTACTTCGTTATCTTCCTCATCTTCCTTATTATCTTCACCTAATTCAGTTAATGATTCAGCGAAATCTTCAGTGAGTTGTTCAAAAATTAATTGGGGAATATCAATGCCTGTAAACTGAGCTTCCAACTCATATTCTTTGCCTTGGTCTACTATTCTGAACTCAATAGAGGAGCTTTTGCCATTACTTAAGGCTGCATTTGCTGTACATAAAGCGGTTTTTCTACCTATGTCATATAAAGATTCTTGCACATCATTTAATGCAATAACTTTTAATTTAAGTTCAGATATTATCTCGCTAGAATTAAGCATGTCAGTGATTTTAGATACAATGCTTGCATCACTACAAGTAAAATTACTAGCTTCAAAGTAATACACATCTTTTTTTCTATTTACATTATATGTAACTGGTACGACATTTTTATTGCTTAAAACAGCATCTGCCTTGCATGAAAGATCTCTTGTACTCCTGTTGTAATAAGTTTCTTCTATATTATTTAATCCTGTAACTTTCAGCTTAAGTTCAGACATTGATTCGATGGAATTAAGAGTATCAATAGCACCTTCTATAATTTCTGAATCGGTACAAGTTGGATTAAATTTTTTATAATAATATTGCCCAGCATTTATTAAAATACAAATTAAAAACATAATGCCGGCAATTTCTTTTATAATTTTCCACATACGAATTCTCCTATTGTTAGATAAAACAATGACCACCTTTTTAGGCGGTCGGAGAGTTCGTAAATCATATTAGCGTAAATGATTCTCTTAGCCTTTAAAGCCGTGTATTTCAGAGATAAGTTACGGCTCTTGAACATTCGCTAAGAGCTCCCCGACCATATCTCTATGAATCGGGGATATATTTATTCTCAGCTGTTACAACCAGCTGAGAAATATAACGATGTTATATCCTAACACCGACGCTAATATTGAGCTTACGACAGCTCTCTTGCACCTTAAAGGCACTCAGAACGCAAAAATCTACGTTCGCATAGGATACTACAAGATAAAAATTAAAAAATTATTTAAAACCTGTCATAAGCGATTCGTACCGAAGATACATTTTTTCTCACTCTTTTATCTCTTTGTTGACTTATTGTTGACTTGAGATTTAAAACAAAAAAAGCCGCTAAATTAGCGACTTTGTAACTACTTGATTTTCATCAATAAAATTGGAGCGGGCAATGGGATTCGGACCCACGACATCAACCTTGGCAAGGTTGCGCTCTACCCCTGAGCTATACCCGCATCATCTGCGAACAGGTTATTTAATAACCTATAAAAAAATAAAATGCAAGAACTTTTTTCATATTTTTGTAAAAAAATTTCAAATAATTTTTAAGATGTTTATAAAACAAGATTTTACTAGGCTTTTTGAGTTTAATTTTTTATGATTAAGCATAATCATTTTAAGGAGAGTTACCATGTCAGCGTCTAAGAACCCAAAAAAATCGGCGCAGCAATTGCGTTTTGAAAAAGAGGCTAAGGCTTTGCAAAAGAATCTGCAAAAGCGCAAAAAGCAGCAAGAAGAATTAAATCGCCGTAAATTGGAAAAGGAGCAAAACAATGGATAAAATCAAGATTATCGGCGGTAATCCGCTGTTTGGTAAAGTTTTTATCAGCGGTGCTAAAAATACCGCATTGCCGATTATTTGCGCTTCACTTTTAACTGATGAGCCTGTGACTTTGCGTAATTTGCCGATTCTTTCTGATATCACTTCGCTTAATTTGCTTTTGCAGCAAATCGGTACGCAGATTGATGGTAAACAAGAAGAGTTGAACGGGCATATTACCCAGACTTTTACTTATTTTACACCGCAGCCGACCAGCCTTATCGCACCTTATGATTATGTGCGGAAAATGCGGGCATCGTATTATGTTTTAGGTCCGTTGCTGACAAAATACCGCCATGTGGAACTTTCTTTGCCGGGCGGCTGCGCTATCGGAGCCCGTCCGATGGATATTCATTTGAGTTCGCTTGAGCAGATGGGGGCGCATATAGAAATTAAAAACGGCTATGTGATTGCCGATGTTAAAGACCGCCTGAAAGGCGCGCACATCACTTTTCATTCAGCCTCTGTCGGCGCTACCTGCAATATTTTGATGGCTGCGGCCTTGGCTGAGGGCGATACCATTATTGAAAATGCCGCCAAAGAGCCGGAAATTGCCGACCTTATCAATATTTTGAATAAAATGGGGGCGGGTATTGAGGGAGCGAATACCTCAACTTTAACTATTCACGGGGTGGATAAACTGCATGGTGTTACTCACGAAATTATCAACGACCGCATTGAGGCCGGTTCATACGCAGTTGCCGCCGCTATTACCCACGGACGCTTGGAGCTGGTAAACGCCAACGCTGATTATCTGCAGTCGCCGCTGGATATATTGCAAAAAGCCGGTGCAACAGTAGAACGCATGGCAAGCGGCATTATTGTAGACGCTCAGCATGCGGATTTGCAGGGCGTGGATATTTATACTGACTATTATCCTGGGTTTCCGACTGATTTGCAAGCGCAATTTATGGCTTTGATGTGTGTTGCCAATGGTGCGGCTATGGTTACGGAAAGCATTTGGGAAAACCGTTTTATGCACGTTCCAGAACTGATTCGCATGGGGGCAAATATAAACGTTCACGGCCACGCTTCGGCGATTGTGCGCGGAGTGAAAAAGCTTTCCGGCGCGCCGGTGATGTCAACGGATTTACGGGCTTCATTTGCTCTGATTTTGGCCGGTTTGGTGGCAGAGGGCGAGACCATAGTCAACCGTGTATATCATCTTGATCGCGGTTACGAACATCTGGAAGAAAAGTTTAAAGCCGTGGGGGCAAATATAGAACGTACAAAAGAAAGCGATTAGTTTTTTAACCGGCGCAGCAGAAAATTTAGATTTGCCTCTTGCGCCGGCGGTTATAAAATCCCATATAAATAAGTAGTTTTAGAGGGAGAAATAACCATGAGTAAAAAACAAAAGTTTAAAACTGAAGTCAGCAAGCTGTTGGATATTGTGATTAACTCGCTGTATTCAGAAAAATATATTTTTCTGCGTGAATTGATTTCTAATGCCAGCGATGCTTGCGACAAACTGCGCTATTATTCGCTGATGAAACCGGAAGTTACTAAAAATAACGGCGAATTTAAGATTATCATTACTCCGAATGCCGAGGAAAATACGCTGACTATCAGCGATAACGGTATTGGTATGAATAAAGAAGATTTGGTTAATCATTTAAGCACAATCGCCAAATCCGGCACGGCGGACTTTGTCAACAACGCTAAGGATAACGGCTCGGTTGTTGATTTAATCGGCAAGTTCGGTGTGGGCTTTTATTCCGCTTTTATGGTGGCAAGCAAGGTTGAAGTTACCACCAAGAGAGCAGGGGAAGAGCAGGCTTATAAATGGATTTCCAACGGCGTTGACGGTTTTGAGATTGAAGAAGCGGAAAAAGAAAAGAGCGGTACGGATATCAAGCTGTTTCTGAAAGATGACGCCAAAGACTTTACCGACACGATTTATCTGCGCCATATCATCCGCACCTATTCCGACCATATAAACTATCCGATTGTTTTGGACTTGGGCAAAGCCGGCGAAGAAACTGTAAATACCGGTTCGGCGCTGTGGACTAAGAGCAAAGCGGAAATTACAGATGACCAATACAACGAATTTTATCATCATATTTCCCGTAACTTTGATACGCCGTGGATGCGTCTGCATTTCAAAGCGGAGGGAAGCATAGAATACACCGGATTGCTGTTTATTCCGTCCGAAGCTCCTTATGACTTGTTCCAGCCGGACAGACAGCAAAGCCTGAAACTTTATGTCAACCGCGTGTTTATCTCGGATAAAGTTGATGATTTGATGCCGGCGTATCTGCGCTTTGTAAAGGGAATTATTGACAGCGCCGATTTGCCGCTGAATATTTCTCGTGAAATGCTGCAGCAAAATGCTTTGATTGCCAAGATTCGCAGCGGAAC
>SAMEA3663093__coassemble_676_pt1 | contig 21610 bp, 17 predicted proteins | sample SAMEA3663093__metabat2_high_PE_008 | metagenome-assembled genome bin SAMEA3663093 (sample SAMEA3663093) | pig gut metagenome | biome: pig gut; feature: pig-associated habitat; material: faeces | place: France | collected 2012
ATAAAAATACATTAGCAGGGAACGGCTTGCCAGCATCTTCACCTTGTTCATAATTTCCTTCAAACTCCGTTAATGAATCTTTGTGCAAAATATTAGTTGAACCATCTCCCATCATAATCATATTAAGAACAGCAAGCATATAGATATCAGCTCTTTTTTCTACACCTAGAAGTTGATGATATTTAATATCTGCTATCTTTTTATCCAATACTTTAGGACTTTTAATATTTTGCTCAGCATCTTTTATCATTTGTTTCATAGAGGAAATTAAAAATCCGGCTGAACCTGTAGCATAATCCCAGACAAAACTATCCTTATTTACTTTACACAGTTTAGCCATTAATTCACAAACATAACGAGGCGTTAATACAACATCGTTACGATCTCCATCGGGTATATCAACCCATTCGTTTAATACGTTAAAAAGACGTCCAGTAAAATCTAAATGTTTTGCCGAAGTAAATATTGGCATAATGTCATTTTTAATCACTTTATAAATGGTTTTAATTTTACTTTCGCCATTTATAGGCTTGTATAAATCGGAATATATAAAAACTTTACTTAAATCGCTGACAATTAAATCCTTCTTTTCATCAGGTATTTTCTTTTCACTTAAAAAATCTGATATTTTATCAACAACAGTTTTACCATCATTAGAATTTTTTCCGGTGTTTCCTTTTAAATCTGCAATATCCAATGAAGAAACTTTATTAGGAACACCAATTGCTGCCATAATTAGTCCCGCTACCAATTGTACACGAGAGCCAACCGAAATCTTCAAATCATCATGCATTTTTTGATTCAGGGCCTTTAACTTGATTTCAATTTGATTTTCAAAATCTTTAGTCTTTTTCTCTTTTTCCTCTTCACTAAGATTTATCATATCTATTTTTTCAAGCAGTTTACTTAAGTTATCTTTACTTAAAAAACTTAAATCGCTGTATTTTCCAATCTCTTTTGGAATAGAAAAGTTGTCTTTTGAAACATAATATATCCCTAGCTCAGTAATAGTATCTTTTGTTGCATCTTTATAACCATTCATTCCTATAGCTATTACTTCAGAATAGCTTTCTGTATAATCAATTATTGCATTTGCATAATGAATTGCCCCATTTACAGCATATTTTTTGATATTAGCATAATGAGGTGTCCCATCTTTTTTAATATTTTCAATTTCATTTAACTCATTATACTTAATAAGGTCTCCTTTAGTTCCCTTAACTTCAATCATAATTGGAATTTTACGACCTGTCTTTGTTTGCAAAAAGAGCTTAATATCTGGATAGTTACACCCATCTCCACCATTTTTAGAGGGAGCTTTTCTTAGAGCTTCATCAATTTCAGAATTTATGCTTTCAGTTTTAGTAAAATACTTTACTTTAATATCATCTAATTGTTTTTTAGCAATATCTTCTATTTGCTCTTCAATACTACTCATAAATTATCTCCCTGATTACACTATTTTTAATTATGAATAATCTAAACATATTAAAATTTAGATAAAATAAGAGCAACGAGATTGGCTTGATTTTTTATTAAAAAATCTGCGCCGCTGCGTCGGCTTTGTGCGGCAATACTTTCGTCTCGCCAAGCCTCTTTGTCAAACACGCTTTCTCGGGGCAACAAGATTGTCATTCGCTTTTGCTCACGACCTGCCACGCTCATTCGCTTACGCTCACCGGCGCACCCGCGTGCGCCTTTCGCTTGTTGTCGAACACGCTCTCTCGCGTGTTCGTAACTGATTGCTTGCAATCTACAAACAAAAAAAGCCACCTTTTCAGGTGACTTTTTTTGTTTGTGGTCGGGGCAACGAGATTCGAACACGCGACATCTTGGTCCCAAACCAAGCGCTCTACCAGGCTGAGCTATGCCCCGTCGACCGATTTAGTTATTACAACATATTTTTCTATATTGCAAGCACTTTTTTATTTTTTTCTCATTTTCGGTAAAATCAAACCTGAATTGCGAAAACTGAAAATTTCATTTCTGGTCACAATCAAATGGTCATAAACTTCTATATCCATAGCATCTGCCACCATTCGGATTTCCTCGGTCAGCTGCTTGTCGGCCGCCGATGGCTTACATTCGCCGGACGGATGGTTATGCGCCAAAATAATAATCACCGCCTTATTATCCAGCGCCGCCTTAATAATCTCGCGCGGATGCGCCATAGTTTTATTTACGGTACCGGTGTTCATCAGCCTATTTCCTTTATAATGCAGCACATCATCAAAGAAAAACACCCTAAACTCTTCCACTTCGTTATAAGCCATCAGCTGACGGCAATAGTCTTCAAACTGGTCCCAATAAGTAATAATCGGCTGATTGCTATCCGAAAAACAAGCGCTGGATGAACGTAGCGCACATGTTGCCACAACTTTGAGCAACGCCAATGTATTTACGCTCAAACCGCACACATCAATCAACTCATGCGCCGGAGCATGCAAAACTCCTCCGATATCGCCATATCTGGCAATCAGTTTTTTAGCAAGCGGCTTTACATCTCGTCTTGGAATAGACATAGTCAAAAGAAGTTCCAAAACCTCATAATCCGGCATACTGGCGCCGTCATCAGCCAAAAATCTGGCACGCAATCGCTCTCTATGTCCCAGATACAACGGCTTATCTTGTTTTTCGTCTGTCATCTAACGTCCTTATTTATAAGGCGGTTTATCCATACCTTTCGGCGAATATGTAAAGATTTCATACCCGTCTTTTGTTACGGCCAAAGAATGTTCAAATTGCGCCGACCAAGCATGGTCGCAGGTTACAGCCGTCCAGCCGTTAGAAAGAATAACGCCGTCTTTTTTACCCATGTTAATCATCGGTTCAATCGTAAAAATCATGCCTTCTTCCATAATCGGCCCCGTGCCTTTAACTCCGCAATGCATAACATTCGGTTCATCGTGGAAAACTTTGCCGACACCATGTCCGCAAAACATATCAACCACCGAATAGCCGTATTTATGAGCATATTCTTCAATAACTGCGCCGATATCGCCGAAATGCGCGCCTGGTTTAACCACATCAATACCGCGCATCATACATTCGTATGTCACATCACACAAACGCTTACCTTTAACTTTTGGTTTACCGGCAAAATACATACGGCTGGTATCACCAAAATAACCATCAACAATAGCGGTCACGTCAATGTTTAAAATATCCCCGTCCGCCAGCTTGCGTTCATAATCCGGAATACCATGACATATAACCTGATTAATAGAAATACAGGTTGCTTTTGGATAACCGTGATAGCCGATACAAGCCGAAACTGCGCCTTTGCTTTTCATAAATTCATTGCAAAGGTCGTCAAGTTCACCGGTAGAAACACCGACTTTTACATAATCTGCGATATAATCCAAACATTCGGCAGCGACCTTTCCGGCTTTACGCATACCGGCAAAATCTTCTTCACCATAAATTTTGATACCGTTTTTATTTGTGCGAACCATAATAAAAATCTCCCTTAACTCTTTTGTTTTACACATATAACATTCTGCAATAAAAGACAAGAGTTAAGAGAGATAATAACACGTTATATAAAAATAACTATCTACCGCCGCGACCTTTTTTCAAACCAATCGGCATACCTTTTTCATCAATAAGTCCTGCCGCCATAGCTGCTTTGCGCACCAGCTCTTTCTTTTTCTTGCGAGAGAGCTTTTCTTTTTGAGCATGAACTTCCTTGCGTGACGGAACATAATAGTTATCTTCGTCTTCGCGAGCTTGCTCCAAAGCTCTTGACGCATAATCACGAGCAACAGCCGGAGCATTTTCATCCCGAACAACCATTAAATCCTCTACTTTTGCAAAATCCTTATCCACTAAGGTATATGTATATTGGCTTGCTCCGCCGGCATAGCCGGTTAAAGTTTCGCTCTGCACGGCAATCCAACGCTGTTCTTCCAATGGTTTTTGTTCTAATTTTTTAGTGCCGCCGGCCCAAACTTTAATTTCATCGGCATTATGGCAAATAGACGGCTCTCCACCTGCTTCACGCACAACTTTTGCAGTGTTTGCCAATTGATGAACATCGCCGTGAATAGGAATAAACACCAGCTTGCTGCTGTTTTTACGATTATTGACAATCAGCTCAATAAATTTTTTCGTTTCTGAACGCACAGCGTGACCGGTACGCTGCATCAAAGCGGTTTCAAATTTACCTGTATTATTACCGGAGCGATTTTCAACAATGGTTGCACCCAAAGCCGCCAAGCGATTATACATAGCGCGCACTTGTTTGCCGTTAATAGCTTCTATACAGCGCTGACGAGCCAAAATCAAAGTCATTTTATCAACCGTAAAGTCCGGATGTCCGGCCTCGCCTTTGCTGTTGCCTTTTACTTTACCGTCTTTATCCAACGTAACTTTTTGCTGTTCAGACATTTTATACAAACCGGATTTCATACCTTTTTTAGATTCGGCAAAAGCACCGCTTGGAATTATATAGCGTTCGCCGCGGTCATATTTGGCTAAATAAGCTTTGGCATTGGCGTTTTTCAAATCTTCGCTTTTGTATACAACATCGTCATAATCATGAATACCGCTGCGCTGCATAGCCATAAAGGCTAATTTTGCCCAATAACCATCAATAAATACTGTGCGGTTAGCCTGCTTGGCTGTTTCCAAATCAATCGCCAAATTTTGAATACTGCGAGAAATAACCGCAGAAATTACTTGTTTTTCTGGGTGTTTATTTACTTCTTCCAGTGTATTAGCAACCGCGTGGTCAAAATCAACCAAATACTCATCTGTGCCATCGCTTGAGGTAGAATCCAGCAAAACATGCGTAACCGGTTTATCTTTTAAAAATTCTACAAACTTTTCTTCTTCAAAACCAGGGCCGACTTTAGATTCGCCCATACGATAGTCACCTGGGTCAACAATACCGGCGCTGGTGCGGCCGCGAACAGTAGTCAAAACATGAAATCCCATAGCGCCGACAGTAGAGTGAGACACATTAAACGGACTTACATGAACATTATCGGCCACATCTATTGTCTGACCTTCGCTGACGACTTTTACTTCCGGCTGGTTTTCTGCCGGAACATGGCCTTCTTTAAACGCGGCTTTCAAAAGTTCTTTAGTATATAAACTTGTGTATATTTCGGGAAACTTATAACCGGCACGGGCCAAATGCACCAAACCGCCGATATGGTCTTCATGACAATGCGATATAAACATGGCGTCCAGCTGTTTTTCTGCTGGCTGGTCTTTATATCCCAAATACGGACGGACATCAGGAATAACAGAATCCAAGCCTGTCCATTCCGGCGGAAACAGAGCGCCGCAATCAATCATAACTCTTTTTATATCTTTCCCTTCTTCGGTATGCTCTATCAGCAGACTGTTACCGCCGATTCTCGCTTCGTTGTTACCGCCTAAGAAATCAATTTTTGTACCTTCTTCTGTTTTAGCCATGGCTGTCACTCCGCATAATTTAAAAGTTATATCTAATCATACACATTTTTTGACAAAATGCAAATAAAAAATATGACAAAAAAGAAAAACTTTTAGCGCCTTGAAAAAATTAGTATTCTTACTATCTTTATTGCAGGAGAAAACAAATGTTTAATACTAACTTATCCCGATTTTTGTATGCCTTTTTAGCGGTTGGGGTCACTGCTGTATTATACGGATATTTAAATGATTTTGGTCTAAATACATTTTACACCAAAATAGACTTACCGATATTGACACCGCCAAACCATGTTTTTCCGCTGGTGTGGGGTGTTTTATACATTTTACTCATAATTTCAACAACTCTTGTGCTTGGTAGTTCTGACACCGCAAAAATAAAGTCAGCTTTGCAGATTTTTTGGCTGAATATGTTATTGCAAATAATTTGGACTTATATTTTCTTTTACAGCGGAATGTTTTTGGCCGGATTTTTTGTTATAGCACTATTGGATTTTGTCACGGTACTGCTGCTAGATGCCTATTATCATCTGCGCAAAATCTCCGGATATTTGTTACTGCCATATTTATTTTGGCTGCTTTTTGCCACTTATTTGAACTGGGGAATAACTGATTTAAACGGCAATGCTTATATTTTTTAATATATTTTTGAAAAAACACTAAAGATTCTGCTAGACAATACCACAAGTTTGCGCTAGTTTAGCCCCGATAAAATGAATTTTACTTAAAACTTTTTTAGGGACGTACAATGACTAGTGTAAATCAAATCCGCAAAACCTTTTTGGACTATTTTGCCAAGAACGGTCATAAAGTTGTTCCGTCATCATCACTTGTTCCTGATAATGACCCGACATTAATGTTTACAAACTCCGGCATGGTGCAATTTAAAAACGTGCTCGCCGGCAATGAAACCCGCGACTACACCCGAGCGACCACCGCACAAAAAAGCGTGCGCGCAGGCGGTAAACATAATGACCTTGACAGCGTAGGCTATGATGTACGTCACCACACATTTTTTGAAATGCTCGGCAACTTTTCTTTTGGCGATTATTTCAAAGACGGCGCTATTCCTTTTGCTTGGGAATTGCTGACAAAAGATTTCGGCTTGCCGAAAGATAAGCTCGCCGTTACTATTTATTATAACGATGAAGAAGCCTATAATTTGTGGAAAAAAGTTTCCGGTTTGTCAGACGACAGAATTATTCGCATCAGCACCAAAGACAACTTTTGGCAAATGGGCGATACCGGTCCTTGCGGTCCTTGCTCCGAAATTTTTTATGACCACGGTCCGGAAGTTTGGGGCGGTTTACCGGGAACACCGGAAGAAGACGGCGACCGCTTTATTGAAATTTGGAATTTGGTTTTTGACCAATTTGAAGATTTGGCCGATGGTTCGCGTATAAACTTAAAACGCCCCGGAATTGATACCGGTATGGGTTTGGAACGTATTGCCGCTATTTTGCAAGGCGTTCACTCTAACTTTGATACCGATATGTTCCAACACATTATCAAAGCTATTGCCGATATGGCCAACACTGACCCGAACGGTCCGTTAAAAGCTTCGCATAATGTGATTGCCGACCACTTGCGTTCTATTTGCTTTTTGATTGCCGACGGCGTTTTGCCGTCTAACGAGGGACGCGGCTACGTTCTGCGCCGCATTATGCGCCGCGCTATGCGTCACGCCTATATGCTGGGCGTTAAAGACCCGATGATTTACAAACTGCTGCCGACTTTACAAAAAGAAATGGGCGAAGCTTATCCTGAACTTTACGCTAGAGAAAATTTGATAAAAGAAACAATCAAAATAGAAGAAGAACGTTTTGGACGCACTTTGGATAAAGGTTTAAAACTTTTGGATGAAGAAATTTCACATCTTGGCCGCGGTGACAAATTGAGCGGTGAAACTGCTTTCAAATTATATGACACCTATGGTTTTCCATTGGATTTAACCCAAGATGCTCTAAAGAACAAAAATATTGAAGTAGATACCGAAGGTTTTGACGCTTGCATGGCTCGCCAAAAAGAAGAAGCTCGCAAAAACTGGGCCGGTTCTGGTGATACAGCAGTAGAAAAAGTTTGGTATTCTGTAGAAGATAAGGTAAATCCGACCGAATTTTTAGGTTATAATGTTACAAAATCAGACGGCGAAGTTGTTGCCTTAATTCAAGATAACAAAGAAGTTAATGAGGTTACTTCGGGTAAATTTGAGCTTGTGGCCAACCAAACACCGTTTTACGGAGAATGCGGCGGTCAAGTCGGCGACACCGGTTTGATTGTTTCTAAAAACTTTACGGCTAAAGTTATTGATACAAAACGCAAATTAGACAAGATTTTTGTTCATGTTTGCGAATTGGAAAAAGGCTCGGTTAAAATTGGTGATTGCGCCAACTTTGAAGTTGATGAAGAAAACCGCAAGCGTATTTGCGCCAACCACTCGGTAACCCACCTTGCCCACAAAGCTCTGAAAATGATTTTGGGTGACCACGTTGCGCAAAAAGGTTCTATGGTAGAAGCCGACAGAATGCGTTTTGACGTTTCTCATCCAAAGCAAATCACCGCCGAACAGCTGCGTCAGGTCGAAGATATTGTCAACGAGCAAATCCGCAATGATTTGCCGGTAACAACCGTTATTATGAACAAAGAAGAAGCTGTTAAACTCGGCGCTATGGCTTTGTTTGACGAAAAATACGGCGATGACGTGCGCGTGGTAACAATGGGCGATGAAAATGCTCCGTTCTCTCGCGAACTTTGCGGCGGTACACATGTATGCTCTACCGGAAACATCGGTTATTTTCACATTATTGGCGAATCAGCCGTGGCTGCCGGCGTGCGCCGTTTGGAATGCTTAACCGGCGTTGGCGCGGATTCTTATGTGCGTGAAACCGAAAACAAATTACACCATGTTGCCGCAACCTTAAAAACAAATCTGAATGATTTGGAAGCACGTATCAACAGCTTGTTAGAAGAACGCAAAAAACAAGAGCAAGAAATTTTTAATCTCAAAAAAGCTCTGGCTAGCGGTAAATCCTCATCAGATGAAACCGAAACTGTTAACGGCATAAAATTTGTCGGTAAGTTGATATCTGGCGCTCATCCGAAAGAGCTGAAAGCGTTTGTTGACGACATCATGCAAAATCTCGGCTCCGGCATTGTGGTTCTTTGCTCGGATAAAGACGATAAAGCTTCAGTTGTTGTTGGGGTCAGCAAGGATTTGACAGCCAAATACAATGCGGTTGATTTGGTGCGCGCAGCCTCTGCCGTAGTCGGCGGACAAGGCGGCGGCGGACGTCCGGATATGGCTCAGGCCGGCGGTTCCGATGTGTCAAAAATCAATGACGCTATCGCCAAAATCAAAGCAATGATTGCTTAAGCATGGAAAAGGGCGAACTTTTATGGCTAAACTGCAGTTATTCCGCTCCTTTTCTCTGAATATAGAAGTGTACAGCATTCTTTATATGCTGTACACTTTACTTGCTTTTAACTGCGTGTTTTTTTCTAAAATTCAGGATATCAGCCAAAGCCTGCTCTTTACAATCGGTACATTTTTTGTGCTGTGGGCGCTGCTGACAGTTTGCGGATTGATAATCTTTTGGAAATGGACGATTAAACCTCTATCTATTTTCTTTTTAATCTTAAACAGCGGCGTCTTTTACTTTGTAAAAAACTATCATGTCGCTATAGATGAAGAAATGCTGCGCAATGTTTTGCAGACCAACCCGCACGAAACCGCAGAACTGCTGAACTTTACGCTGCTGGCTTATATTTTGGTTTTAGGCGGAATACCGTCATTTATTATCAGCCGGCTCAATTTTACGGAAACAAAGATATTCAAACAGCGCGGCTCGCTATTTGTCATTTGTTTAGCGCTGTTTGCCGCAATTATTGTGCCAAACAGCAAAGACGTTGCGCAATTTGTCCGCAACAATAAACCGGTTAAATATTTATTGATTCCGGTAAACTATATCGGAGCAATAAGCTCAACAATAAAACACAACCTTCGCGCCAATCACACATTTACGCCTATCGGCATGGATTCGCATTTTACAAAATATTGGGAAAATGACAAACCTCTATTGCTGATTTTTGTGGTTGGAGAAACCGCACGCGCCGCCAATTTTTCTTTAGACGGATACGCGCGCGACACCAATGCTCCGCTGAAAATTTATGCCGACAACATTATCAATTTTGAAAACACCATATCTTGCGGCACTTCCACCGCTGTTTCCGTACCTTGCATGTTTGCCAAAGACAACCGCGCGGAATTTGACAACGGCAGTTTAGATTATACTGAAAATGTGCTGGATATTTTCAAAAAAAATGGCTGGCGCGTGGTTTGGTTAGAAAACAACAGCGACTGCAAAGGCGTTTGCACACGTGTTGAAACATATACTCCATGCGCAACTAATGCCGGAACATGTTTTGACAGCGTTCTGACCCAAGAAATGAAAAAGCAGCTGGCTAAACCTGCGCAAAATACCATTATGGTTATGCATCAAGCCGGCAGCCACGGTCCGACATATTATAAACGCTATCCGCAAGAGTTCAGCCGATTCGCGCCGGTTTGCAACACCGAAAAGCTGAATAAATGCTCTGTTGAAAAAATTGTCAACACCTATGATAATACCATTCTTTACACTTCGCAAAATTTGGCAGACATAATCTCCCTGCTGCAAACAGATTATCAACAGTACAACAGTATACTTATATACATTTCCGACCACGGCGAATCATTGGGCGAATATAATATATATCTGCATTCCGCTCCTTATATTATTGCTCCCAAAGAGCAGAAACACATTCCGTTTTTCATTTGGTCGGCGGATTCGTCCTTAGACGCGCTAAAAATAGACAAACAATGTTTAAAATCGGCTGAAAAAGATGCCGTTTCGCATGACAATATTTTTCACACCTTGCTTGGAATAGGTGGAATTTCGGTTCAGGAATACAAACAACAGCTTGATTTATCGCACAAATGTAAAAAATAACAAAATTTTGACAAATTATACTTGATTTTGCCAAAAAGTAATGTTATATAATTGGGTATTGAATTTATTATTAACCCTTAAATTATTTTGCATATGTGTAAGATTATTGCTTCTGTGAATTTGAACGCTTATTTTGTTAACCGTAAGGCTAACAGTGCTATGAAAAAGTTCAACAAGGCCAATCCTGACCTTCTCAACATCAACATGCTGACAAAGCTCGTACCTCGTCTGGTTCAACTTGTTTTACGTGTTGATACGTTCAAGAAACCTGCAGGTGTGCCATTCTACGCTTACATCAAGGATGGTAATCCGCTTTGCGTTGTGGTTGACATTCAGACAGGTAAGGCACAGGTTATTGACTCCTCGGTCATCGCTTCGGAAACCAATGTCGGTTCTGAGTTCCAGCTTGACGGCACAACCTACAAACTGGTAAATGAGACTGCCCGTTGGAAGCGCTACAATTCGACTAAGGTCAACAGCAAGAAGTACACCAAGCCGCGCAAGCGTCTCACTCCGCTCAGTCCGGAAGTTACCGACGCAGCAGGTTTGACAGATAAGTAGTTCAAATCTTAGACATCTTACAAGCACTCGTTTTTTTTGCGAGTGCTTTTTTTTTATTTTATGAATTTTATTTATTTGTAAACACTTTTGTTTTATTATACCGCCATAATTTATTTTTTTAAGAGGCTCATCATGAATAAAATTGCCATTGTTGGTGTTAATAACAGTTTAGGACGTGAACTATTAAACATTTTAGAAGAAAACGGCACTCCTGCCGACAATATTTTTGCCGTGGACACAAACAGTCCGCTCGGCACCCAGGTTTCTTACGGTGAAGATGTGGACATGGATGTCTGGAATTTGGATGATTTTGATTTTTCATCTGTTAAAATCGCCGTGTTTGCCACTTCGGAAGAAATTGCCAAACGCTATATTCCGCACGCTTCGGCCAAAAAAGTAATGGTTATTGACTGTTCATCGGCTTACGCCGCCGATTCCGATGTTCCGCTGATTATCGCCGGCTTGAATGACAAACTGATTGCGGATGCCAAAAAAGGCATCATTGCTGTTCCGTCTCCGCAAGTAACTCAGATTATGCTCCCGTTGCAAAAAATTGCCGAAACACACAAAATCAAACGTTTGGTAATCAACACCTATATGGCGGCGTCAATCTACGGACGCGAGGCAATGGACGAGCTTTTTGCCCAAACACGCAAAATTTTTATGAACGAACCATTGGTGGACGATGAAAAAATCTTTCATAAGCAAATTGCCTTTAACGTATTGCCGCAAGTCGGAGAATTTATCGGCGATGAAACAAAATATGAGTGGACGGCGAATGTTGAAATTAAAAAAATTTTGGGCGGCGATGTTAAAGTACACGCCAACTGCGCTGTGATTCCGGCCTTTATCGGTATCGGCGAATTTGTAAACGTTGAATGCGCCGATGACGTTGACATTGACCAAATTCGCAATCAAATGCGCGACACCAAAGGCGTTGTGGTTTTTGACAAGCACGTTGACTGCGGCTATGTTTCTATCAACGATGTTCAGGGCGAAAATGACATTTATATCAGCCGCCTGCGTCAGGATATTTCTGTTGAAAACGGTTTTAGTTTTTGGTGTGTTGCCGATGACCTGCGCGCTGGAACAGCTCAAAACGCCTACAATATTTTGAAATATTTGCTAAAAAAATAGGAATAAATTCATGGTTAAATTTTTTAAAACTCTGTTTATTGTCTTTTTTGCCGCATTTTTGTTTGCCGGCAATCTGCAAGCCGCTGACGGTGCGGATTCTAAAAACTCCATAGACTTTAACAAAGTCAATAAAAAGCTGGAGCAAATTGACAATGCGCTGAAAGGCGAAAATTTAACTGAAGAAAATATCAACAGCTATGTCAGCTATTTAAGCGAACAAGAAGCGCAAATCAGCGCCAACCGCAAAGATTTGGACAAAGAAATCAAATATATCCAAAAGCAGCTGGACGCCTTAGGCGAACCGAAAGAAGGCGCTACCGAGGACAAGGTTATAACAAAGCAGCGCAATGATTTGACTAAAGAGCTGACGGCCGAAGACCGTGTTTTGAAAGAAGCCGATTTGCTGATTGTCAAAATAGAAGACTTAACAACGCAGGTTTTAAATGCGCGCAGCAAGCGTGTTTACGGCGACTTAATCACTAAGCAATCAGCCTTGATTAACCCGATGGTTTTCTTTAACAGCCTAAAGCTTTACGCCATTTTCTTTTGGGATATCACAAAATCGCCGGTTGACTGGTATCAGGGTATTCCTAAAGAAGCCAGAAGCTACACCATATTCAGCATTGTTTCTATGGCGCTTATTTTGATTGCCGCGTTGGCGGTTGCGATTATTTTGCGTAAATATATCTTAACGCATTGGGGATACAAAGATGACATAGAGCTGCCGCATTTCAGCCGCAAAGTTGTTGCCGCCATTGCCGTTGCCATTGCCCGCGGACTAATTCCGGACGCTTTTGTCGGCGCTTGTATGATTTGGATGGTCAGCACAAAAATTTTTGGCGACAGTTTACTGGGACATGTTTTAATGATAAGCGGTTTCGCCTCGTTTTTAGCGATTATTGAGGCAACTATTTCTCGTGTGACTTTTGCGCCGAATCACCCTCAATGGAGACTGTTTAACATTCCCAACGACCAAGCTTTGCGTTTCACCAGAGTAATATTTTTATTTATCATCTGTAACGCCATCGCTCTCATACAGGTTGTTGTTGCCCAAAAGGCAAAATACTCCATTGACACCATACATTTTTTGACAATGATTTCCTGTGCGGTTAAGGCGTTTTTCCTGATTTGGATAATCAAAATTGCCGTGGATTCATATCGCGAAAGAAAAGGAATCAACACCGAAAACATTGAAGAAAATGAAGAAGAAACCGATTCGCTGGACAGCGGATTCAAAATTATGGTTGCCAGCAATCTGCTGTTAGCCACCGCTTTCGGCTTGTCTTTAGTCGGCTATCCGGAACTTTCTTCCTTTATTTTGCGCAACCTTATTTTATCTATGGTAATTTTTGGTATTTTTGAACTTTTCCGCCATGCTTTTATAGATATCCTAAAGCGGCTTATTTTGGCAAGTCCCTGGATGAAATCCATCCGCATCACCAAACGCAACATCAGTAAGATAGAATTTTGGCTGACTTCTTTTATTAACCCGATTTTGATATTGGCTCTTATTTTTATTTTATTAAATCTGTGGGGATTACCTGGTGATTTTATGCTGCAAATGGGCAAAAAACTATTGTTTGGTTTCAAAATCGGCGGCGTGCAGATTTCCTTAATCGCCATTGCTTTTGGTATTTTAGTGTTCTTTGTATCTTTAACAATTGTAAAAATCATCAAAAAGCATCTGGCATCCAATGTTTTCAACAATATGGATATTGACGACGGCATTAAGCACTCGCTGATTTCCGGCATCAGCTTTGTAGGTTTCATTATATCGTGCTTGCTGGCGATTATCGCCGTTGGTGTTGACTTAACAAACCTCGCATTCATCGCCGGTGCTTTGTCAGTCGGTATCGGTTTTGGCTTGCAGGATGTGATTAAGAACCTTGTATCCGGTATCATCATTTTGTTTGAGCGTCCGTTCAAGGTCGGCGACTGGGTAATTATGAACGATACAGAAGGTAAAATTAAGCAAATTAACATCCGCTCTACCGAAATGGAAAGTTTTAACCGCACCAGCGTGATTGTGCCGAATGCGACTTTGCTTTCCAGCTCTATTGTCAACTTGACCCACGGCGACAATATCTCGCGTCAAAGCATCAGCGTTGGCGTAGCCTATGGTTCCGATGTGGAAAAAGTACGCAAGATTTTGCTGGAATGTGCTTTAGCTCATAAATATGTAATGAAAAATCCGGCCCCTTATGTGCTGTTCAAAGATTTTGCCGACAGCAGCCTGAATTTTGAGCTGCGCTGCTATACCAATGATATTTGGAAAGGCTGGATTGTGCCAAGCGATTTGCGCTTTGCCATCAACAAACGCTTTATTGAAGAAGGTATAGAAATTCCGTTTCCGCAGATTGTGGTTCACTCCGGCGAAAAAGTTGCGCAGGATAATCAGTTCTACGCCCTCAAAAAAGGAGAGACAGAACAAAGCTGATATATCTAAAGTCTGTATTATTACCGGTTTCAGCCAGTCTGAAGCCGGTATTTTTTTACTTACACTCCTGACTATTACCAAAGTAATATAACCCTTAGCTTATTGCAAAATATAAAATTTTATGTTATTAAGAAAATTGAAAGAATTAAGCAGTATGTTTACTGCCAGCGGAACTTAGGAGGTTCCCTAAATATAATTCTAACTTTGAGCTTAGGAGGCTCATAATATATTTTTTTAGGAGAAAAACAATGAGAGTAAACGAATCTGGTCGTTCAATGATTGAAATGCTGGGCGTTTTGGCTATTATCGGTGTATTGTCCGTTGGTGGTATTGCCGGCTATTCAAAAGCTATGAACAAATTCAAAACAAATAAAGTTGCTGATAACGTTTCTATGTTGGTTGCCAACATCAAAACTTTGTATGCTCAGCAAAATACCTATACCGGTTTGGAAAACAAAACCGCTATTTCTATGGGCGTTGTTCCTGATGAATTGGGTACAAATGACTCTACAGGTGTTTTAACAAACGCGTTCAGCGGTCCTGTTTATATTGCTGCTTCTGATAGTACAGCTTCTGGCGATAAAAAAGCATTTACTTTAGTATTCACAAAACTTTCTCGTGAAGCTTGCATTTCATTGGTTACCAATGACTGGGGTTCAGGTTATTCTTCAGGCTTAATCGCTATTGAGGCTACCGGTGCAGATATGCAAACACACGGTGACTTGAACGCCACTTATATTGGTAATGCCGGTACAGCAAACAAAATTGCTACCCCAGGCGGTACTACTCAGCCTGTACCTATGGCCGTTACCGCAGCTGCAACAGCTTGCTCTTGCAAACAAGGTAACACCTGCTCTATTGCTTGGAAATACTACTGATTTCCGCAGCAGATTGCTAAGAATAAAAAAATACCGCCATTCTTCGGCGGTATTTTTTTGATTTTGCGGTTGACTTTGATTATTTTGCTATTGTAAACTGAACACAGTAAACAACTTAATTTAAGAGGAAAGAAAGATGAAAAATAAGCAATCCAAAGGTCTCTCTCTCTCTCTCTGCAAATCCTGAACATCTGATTAAAGGCACTTTTTCTGCCGTTCAGCACGTTTTTACAGGATTGGGCAGAAAAAATGATACTTTCGGTAATAACGCATTAAGAACAAAACTAGAAGGCGGCACGTTTCCGCGCTTTTCCAGCACCAATTTCAACGTCATTCTTCGCCGGTACTCCCTGCTGGAAGTACCATGGCGGAGAATCCATAACGTCATTGCAAAAGCAATGTCAATATGCGTTGCTTTCAGCAACAAGGTTATGGATACTCGTCTGCCACAGCTTGCGGGGTGTGGTGACAAGTATGACGTTTAGGGTTTGGGGTATAGATTGCTCTGCTGGCCGTTCCATGATAGAAATGCTCGGTGTATTAGCCATTATCGGTGTGCTTTCTGTCGGAGGTATCGCCGGATATTCTAAGGCGATGGAAAAACATAAAATCAATCAAGCGGTGGAAGACTATAGCTATTTAATTCAAGGCTTGTTAGAAAATATTGATGACATTAAAAAAATGAATTCTGATTGCTCTTATCAATACAGCATGGTGGAAGTGGCATATGCAAAAGGTCTGGTTCCGGGAACTTGGAGTCGGTTAAATGATTTAGGAAATGCAGATTTAGAGGATTCGCTCGGCAACAACATCCGCCCCTTTATACGCTGCAACAGTCTGGTTATAGATTTTTATCTGGGCGGAAGATTTACCGGAGAGAATCTTTACAAGTCCAAAGGATTTTCTTCTCGTTTGTGTGAAGCGCTGATTCAGAATATGGCGCAGCCTTTGCATGCGGCAGTTGACCATGTCAGTTTTTCAGACGGCAGTTCGTGGTATGGCGACGGCGTCTGCGGTGCCGGTAAACAATGCCTGCAGAGTGTTTCATTGTCGGAAATCCATAAAAAATGCAGTTAGGGTTTGGTCTTTTTCTTGCTGGATTTTTAAAAAATTTATATTTTGTTGCCGCAAAAAAACTCCAAAGAGGTTATCCTTGGAGCTTTTTTTATACCTTCTAATCAGCTTAGTAGTTTTCTTCCCGAACTTCAAAATAACTTTGTGGGTGAGCACACACAGGACATACGGCCGGAGCTTCCAAACCAACCACAATATGTCCGCAGTTGCGGCATTCCCAAACTTTTACAGTAGACTTTGCAAAAACCTGTTTAGTTTCAACATTTTTCAGCAAAGCTCTGTATCTTTCTTCGTGGTGTTTTTCAATCGCAGCAACACCGCGGAATTTTTCTGCCAAATCATGAAAGCCCTCTGCATCGGCGGTCTTCGCAAAACCCTCGTACATATCGGTCCATTCATAATTTTCGCCCTCAGCGGCTTGTTGCAAATTAGCAGCAGTATTTCCTAAACCGCCCAATTCTTTGAACCACATTTTAGCGTGTTCTTTTTCATTGTCTGCAGTTTTGGTAAATAAGGCAGAAATTTGTTCATAGCCCTCTTTTTTGGCGACGCTGGCAAAATAAGTATATTTATTGCGGGCTTGGCTTTCACCGGCAAAAGCTGTTTGCAAGTTTTTTTCGGTTTGCGTCCCTACATATTTATTTGTCATGTTTTAATCCTTTAATATTTTTTTGCATTTATCGCAAATATAGTTGATGTTCAGGCTATACGAAAGCAGCTCGCTGTTAAGCTGGCGCACAATATCTTCTTTTACGCCCTTTACAACTATATCAGAAATTCTTCCGCATTCGGCACAGACAAGATGGTCATGCTCCGGTAAAATTTTGTCATAGCAATCAATATGATTGGGCAGGCAAATTTTGCGAATCAGATTCTCTTTCAAAAGCATGTTAAGGTTATTATAAACGGTAGCGCTGGCAATAGACGGCATTTCTTTTTGCGCTTGGGCAAAAATTTGCTCAGCCGTATAGTGAGCGTCTGCATTGTTTATAATATCTAAAATCAAGCGTTTTTGTTTTGTCATCTGTTATCCAAAATTAGAATGATTCTAAAAAATTTATAACAAAATATAAAAAGCAAGTACAAAATAAAAAAACTTCAGTTTTTTATAACTGAAGTTTTTTTGATGTAGATTTATTTCACTCCGTATAAAGACTTATAGAGTTCAATTTCGTCCATGTTTTTTCTTTTGAAAAAAGCATTGAGTGCGGCGCAGTTATTAAACTTGCGGATTTTAATATAGGCCATAATATGACGATGCACGCCAAAATTTATGAGTTCAAGTTCGCCCGAAAATCCAAATGCGCAACGTTTTGCCGCTTTTTCAATTTCCTGATAGTCTCCGCGATGAATCAAGTCGGTAATAGCTCCGGCGCTGAATGAATTTCCATCCAAATAAGCCAGAATTTCTTCAGAATTGCCGCGATGAAGCAAGGCTTTTTCAGCGTCTTCATAGAGTTTATGCCCCTTGACATAAGCCAAAATTTCCTGATGCATGCCACGCTTAATCAAAGCCAACTCTCCGCGTTCTGCTAATGGCCGCATAGCAATATAGGCCATAATTTCTTCGGAATTGCCGCGTTCAACAAAAATTTGTGCGGCAGACGGGGCAAAACGGAAAGACTGATTCGTTTTGATAAATTTCATGATTTCATCATGATTGCCATTCTGAATCAAAGCAATCTGCTTTTTTTCAGTAAGAGAAATGTTTCTACTCATATAAAAAATAATTAAACGTTAATAATCTGAAAACTGAAAAGAAAAATATCATATTTTTTTTGCGGTCGCAAGTCTAAAATGACAAAAAACATAAAATATAAATATTGTCAAAAAAACAAAATAATGATACAATAAAATCCTAAAATTTAAGTATTATGGTTAAGAATTGTTTTAAGTATTTTGCAGCCGCATTAGTTTTGGTTGGTATGTATTTATTTATCACCCTGCCTACAAGTTGTTCATTGAATAGCGAAAAGCAGGAGGATAAAGAAGTTTATGATAGTGTTGAAACTTTTGACAATGTTGCCAGAGCCGATGCACTTTCAGAGGATATTTTTTCATTTATCTGTCTTGTAGAAGGTGGAGTTTTAAATGAGAAAACCGGCGAAAACTACCATTGCGGCGCCAGATGGACTACTTGGTACGGCGTGACAACGACTCCTGACGGAAAGTTTCTGAAGAAAGGTCAGATAATCCCAAAGGCACAGGCTAAAGCTTGGTCTTTTGAACATTTGCATAAGCATGTATATCCATTCTTAAAGTATTTTTCTCACAAATTATCAGATGAGCAAATCATTGGTATTTGCTTGTTTGTCTATAATGTTGGAGGAGAAGCTTTGACCGGATATTCTGCCGACGGCGAATATGTAAAAGAGCCTTGCGAGTTTTTTAAGGCTGTCAATAATGGTTTAGCACCTGAAGAGTGTGTTAACAAAATGACAGAGTATAGAAAATCGGCCGGCAAGCGTGCAAATGGTTTGCTGAAGCGCCATTGGGTGCAGGGTGCAGCTTATTTAGGTATTCTTACCGCTAATAACATTGGCGATTTGGAGCCTCGTAAGTTTTATCAGACTAAAAACTTCGGCAATTACTATTGGGTAGACAAAGAGCGTCAGCCGGTGGCCGATGAAAATGGTTTTTACAAGCTGCGTTATGATGATGTTATCATCAACAACTTTTTCAATATGAATGAGGGTGTTGACGTAACTGTAAATTCCATTAAATAATAAAAAAAGAGGGATTGCTTTGTAGCAAAGCAGTTCCTCTTTTTTTGTTTACGCTTTTGTGTTTTTAACTTTTTCGCACACAAAATCCAACAATTCACCAACAGTAACGTTTGGATTTTTAGCAATGTAATGAGCAATTTCATCATCATTTTCAAGCTCAAGCTTAAATTCAACTTTCATGCTGATATACATCGCATTGATACTGTCCATGCTTAAATCATCACGCAAACGGTCGCTTTCGTTGATTTTATCAACATCTAATTCGCGGCAAATCGTTTCTAACAACACGGACTTTAAATCTTTCTCTTTAAGATTAGCATTCATAATAATATATAATTTAATAAAACAACATTATAATTTTATGCAAAAAGCAAAATTTGTCAATATATCAGCCGGAAAAATTTTTCATTTATTTTTTTTAATGTTTTGTTGTGTGCTGTTTTCCTTGCTAATTTTTGCTTTACAAAGTGTGTCTGACAAGTTATCCTGCAACCAAGATAGGCAATAGTCTGTCTGGGGTGTGGTAGCCTCTTTTCTATGCGTCTGAAATAGCAGACGTTAATTAAGTATGTCTTCTAGCCTAAAGCTGGAAGGCAGCAAAATATGCCATATTTACAATGGCTAATATGCTGCACTATACTCATAGAAAATAGCTTACCAACTTCCAGCTGCTGTCTAAGGCAGCTTTTTTGTTGTTATATTCAAAATATTGAGGAATGGGGAACCGATTATGAGTGAAACTGTAAAAAAATATGATTATGTTTTGTATTTAGGCAAGCTGTGCCATGGCGCGTCGCTGGTAAACAATAACGGCTTAAAGCTGTTTGACGGCCCGTGGGATTGGTCCGGCACCGGCAAGGCGGACGGCATATATAAAAGGATAAAGGCTCTTTATAAAGATTTTGACCATTGGTTTGACTATAGAGATTTTGTTCCGATGAAGCCGGAATACGCCGCAGAAATAGGGGATTTTACTTGGGCTTTGCGCTATAAAAAGGATGTCGCGAATCAGCCGCAGCATGCGCCGGTGTGCAAAGAGGTGTCGAGATATAATCCTAAAACCCTGACTTATTACTATCATGATTTTTTTGACAATCAACCGGTTGAAGAGCAATTTCCGGCTTTTAAGGAAAAATATTTGCGCCGCTGCGAGCGCTGTCGCAGTTTTATAGAGGCGGCGGATTCAGTGCTGCTGATATACATGAGTCACTTGGCCGACCAAAAGAAAGACGTGCGCTTGGATGATACGCGGGTTGTTTCGCTGATTAAGCGGCTCAGAGAAAAATATCCCAGCAAAACCATAGACTTGTATATGTTTGAGCATTCGCCGAATTTTCATGACGGCAATTATATTCGCAGTGTTTTGGATATCGGGATTATCCGCTATATTTCCAATCATGATGAAGTATTTCCGGAAAATGACGATGATATCAGGCATCGGGCAAATACATTTATGATGCCAAAGTCGGTATGTAAAATTTTAGAGCATATAGAATTAAGCGACAAATTTAAGATGATATAAAAAATCCCCGCCGAGGCAAGCGCTTCAGCGGGGTTTAATTTTGCAAGCCTAAAACTTAAGCGGCTTTTTTCATTTTTTCGGCGGAAAATTCATTCATTTTGCTGATAACGTATGACTGCTCTTCTTCTGTTAAGTAAGGAGTCATCGGAATGCTGCAAACGGTTTTAGAAAGTTTTTCGCAAACCGGCAAAGAACGGTTGTTCCACTTAGCATATGCAGTCTGGGTGTTTACCGGACGAGGGTAGTAAGCGCCGCAAGGAATGCCGTTGGCTTTTAAGTAATCCATCAATTCGTCGCGTTCTTCGCAGTTGATGGTGTATAAAGCGTATGCAGACTGGCAGTTCGGCAAAATCTGCTGTTTGTTAAAGTAAGGGCTTAACTCTTCATCATAGCGTTTTGCAACTTTGTAACGGTCTTTAAGTTCCTGCTCAAATACGGTCAATTTCAGCAGCAAAACTGCAGCTTGGAAAGAGTTCATACGGCCGGTCATACCCAAACGAACGTTGTCGTAGTGGTCTTCCGGACTCATACCGTGAACGCGGCAGGATTTAACCAATTCATTTTCTTCATTGCTGTTAGAGAATACAGCACCGCCGTCGCCGTAGCAGCCTAAAGGTTTTGTCGGGTAGAATGATGTAGCAGTCATATCAGCGATAGAGCCGGCGTGTTTTCCGTGGTATACAGAACCGAAAGACTGGCAGGAGTCGGACAAAACTTTCATACCGTTTTCATGAGCGATTTTAATTATTTCGTCATAATCGCACGGAGAACCGAAAATATCAACGGCCACAACGGCTTTAAGGTTCAATTTGCCCTCTTTTTTAACTTCGGCAATAGCTCTTTTTAAATCTTCCGGATTCATGTTA
>SAMEA3663093__coassemble_705_pt1 | contig 19455 bp, 17 predicted proteins | sample SAMEA3663093__metabat2_high_PE_008 | metagenome-assembled genome bin SAMEA3663093 (sample SAMEA3663093) | pig gut metagenome | biome: pig gut; feature: pig-associated habitat; material: faeces | place: France | collected 2012
AGTTGCTTGGGGAATTAGACGAGTTTGGTTAGAACCTGATGAAAATACTAATACTTATGGACGCTCTGGTTTTACAATTCATGGAGGCGCGACAAAAGGGTCTGCTGGCTGCATAGATATTCCATGGCAAACACACAAGTTAAGTGAATATCTAGATAATTGTCAGGATTCTGTTCCTGTACGCGTAAAATATCCTAAAAATTGGTAACTAAAAAAATTGAAAGGCAATGAAAAAAATTCTTGCCTTTTAATTTTTATTATTCTATTTTTATTTAAAATACAACCATAAGAAAAAAATATAAAATGCTCGAAAAAATCAAAAAATTTGCGCAAGCGATAAAACAGAACACTTTTGAAACATTTAAGTTACTAAAACAATTTAAATGGAGTATATCTATATATGTTTTATTTTACGCAATTCTATTGTCATTCTATTTATCTCCTTCCCCAAAACAATATTGTATTTGGAATAACGAAGATTGGTTTGAATTTAGTTCCCCGCTGTATTTGGCTATAACTAAACTAATGCTGATTATATTTGCACTTTTATTTTTAGTCGGCACGAGCAACATGCGCAATCATCCTGTATTTGCAAGAATTATTTTCTTATCAGCATTTTATTGGTTATATGTATTCATTCAATAAAAAGGATTTGTTATGCAGAAAGTCTTAGGTTATTTAATCAGCGGTGTAAAAGTATTAGATAAAATTGCTTATTGCATTCTATTTTTAAATATTTTCTTTCTGTTTTTTGCAGTTTTCAGATTTGACTTGTTCGGAACAGACGTCAGCAAATATACAAACCTAAACTTAGCTAAAAAGAATATAGATATTATATTTAACCTTTTATGCTTGCAAAGTATTTTGTTTGTATTAAAAAATAAGTACCCGAAAATTGTAAATATAGAAATTATTTTGTGGATTTTAATGTTTCTGTTAATTCCATATTTTATTTATCAAATTCCATCTATACAGCAAGCTTATAACTTTGGAGCATAATATGAAAAAATTGTTTTGGTATATATGGTCATTTTTTCTGCTTCTGATAATCGGGCATTATGTATATGCTCTTAATAACAGCAACAGCATAGAAATAGTAAATACGGAACATAAATTTTATTTATGCGTACTGGGGGTATCGGCGATTAGTTTAACGAATCTGAAATATGGAAAAGCCCTGATTTATTTCATTTTATTTTTTATGGCTCATTGTTTAGCAGCTCTGCCGGAAATGCAAACGATAATGATTTTAGACGACTGCAATGAGGGAAGATGCCAAGCAGCCGAAGAAATGGGACTTGTTAAAATACACGATAATAAAATTGAATACATTGACGATAAAATAGAATATAAAACTAAATAGCTGCTGAATGTGAAATGCCATGAACTTGTTGAAAAATATATTAAACGATTCTATTAGCTTGCTTATATGGATAATTGCGTTTGTCGGTATTGCATTTTTGATTGTCCAAGCTTTTTACTATTGGGATTATTATATTAACTTTGAGCAGAATAGTAAAATCATTCAAGAATGTATAAATCAAGGAAACAGTGAAGAATCTTGCAAAAACAGGGTGTATTAGCTGTAAAAAAGGAATCGAGAAGTGTCTTATGCCAAAAATATCTTTAATCCAATAACACGGAAATCGGCGGGTTACACCGTATGGTTTGCGCTTATTACCTGGCTGATGTCTAAAGTTCAGGAAGTAGGTTTATATGATAACAGTCAAGGCTCAAGATGCGATTACGAATCGTGGGCTGACGGACAAATTTATCAATGGCTCTGGGAGGGTCAGCCTTGTGCTTATACCGCCGAATTTTTGATTGGTTATATTTACTTTTTGGCATTATACTTACTGTTTGATTATGTCCGCAGACAGATTGTCGGTTTTAATCCGGCTATTCGCTGGCGGATTGCGGAAGTTTGTGTGTGGTTTGCCTTATATTGGGGTTGCTTGTTATTTTTGACAGTAACAGAACTTACTGCATTTAATTTAACCTTGTTTGGCAATTCATTTCTAGGAACGTTGTTATTTTTCGCACCGCTTTTGGGAGCTGCCGTTGGTACTAATTATCTAAAGTCCCGCGCTGAACTATGGATATTGGGTCTGGTAATTGCCTTTTGCGCCGTGTTGTATATAGTATTTGGAGTTTAAACATGTTAAAAAGAATTGGTAAATATATTGGTTACATATTGCTTTTATTATGTTCCTTAATAGTTATCGGCCTAGCCGGAGGACTTGGTTTTGGGTATTATGTAGAATATGGCAATAAGTGCAACGACCAGTTTATTGCCGGCTGTATGGCTGCCGGTTTGAGCGAACAATCTTGTAAAAACAGACTATTTTAGCAATAAAGAGCTGCCGGATGACAAACAAACGGAAAATATGGGATAAAGTAGCCGACCGTGTTGTCATCACTATTTTAACACTTATCGGTATTCTTACCCTATTGATTGTTGCTGGATTATTTACTTATCCTCACTATCAGAAATACCAATATATGAAAGAATGTAAAGACAGCGGTAAATTCACAGAGTTTTGCCAACAAACTTGGCTGGAACTGCTAAAACAGGATTGATTAAAAAAGCTTTTACCGGCTAAATTGCAAATATTTTAGCGCTTGACTTTAGTTAAGCTTATGTTATGGTATTGGTATGTAAACAACCTAATTTTAGAGGAAAGAAAGATGAAAAATAATCTAAGCAAAGGTCTCTCTCTCTCTCTCTGCAAGTCCTAAGTATCTGATTAAAGGCGTATTTTCTGCCGCTCAGCGTGTTTTTGCAGAGTTCGGCGTAAAAAATCACACATTCGGAAATAACACATTAAAAAATAAAATAACAGGCGGCACGTTTCCGCGCTTTTCCGTCTCCACTTGCAACGTCATTCTTCGCCGGTACTCCCTGCTGGAAGTACCACGGCGGAGAATCCATAACGCCATTGCGCATGCAATGTCAATAGGCGTTGCTTTCAGCAACAAAGTCATGGATACTCGTCTGCCACAGCCTGCAGGGTGTGGCGACAAGTATGACGTTTTGGATTTGGGTTCTGGATTGCTTCGTCGTTGCACTCCTCGCAATGACGCCGAAGGAAACAACATCGCATTTAAGGGTTTGGATGCCGTGCGTCAATGCGCCTCAAAATTCTTCAAAACTGCGGAGAGTGGTGTAGATAAAGTGGTTTCTAGCTGCGAAAAAAATCCTAGTGTACATTGGAGGTACATGAATTTTTTGAGACAGCGTAAAACTGCTTTAGATGCGCCGCTACACGCGGTTTCAGCTGGGCGGAGTATGATTGAAATGCTGGGTGTTCTGGCGATTATCGCGGTTTTGACAGTCGGAGGCATTGCCGGATATTCAAAAGCTATGAAAAGATATCAGGCGAATAAAGTAGTTGGCGAAATCATACAGGTACTTGCTAACCTTAAAGAACTTTCTGAAAATGATAAGTTGTTTGATATTAACAACCTTGACGATGAAACAAAAAAAACTCTTGGCTTATGTTTGCCTTCCGCTGAAAACTGCGACTACTTTCAACCTACTCCGGTTGGAAGAATTATGATAAACTCCCAATCCCAATTCATTGATATGATAGATGCTGACGCTGAGTTATGTATTTCAGCCTTTAACAATATTGTCGCCCCCTTAAAAGGTAATATTGCTGGGTTTGATGTAAGAACCGAGATAAAAAATAGGGATGGCACATCTTCTTCTTCAGCTATTTGCATATCGGAGAATAAAGAAATGTGTGGTTCTGCGAAATATCTCAATCTTTATGATTCCAGAGTTGTGACGGAAATCAACGCGACATGCAATAGCGGAACTGATAAAAAAGCATACCGTATACGCCTTGTTTTCAAACAGGGTTTTATAGGCGGATATTAACAAATAAACAAAACTGTCAAGACCTATCTTCTCTGGGACACGGCCAAAAGCCGCACCGCCCTAGTTTGAAAATACGGACATTGGGGCCGATAATTGCCTTTTGCGCCGTGTTGTATATAGTATTTTGAGTTTGAATATGTTAAAAAGAATTGGTAAATATATCAGATAAAATTGATTCTATTTATCTTCTTTTTCTTCCGCCAGCGGATAGTCTTGTTTTTTGAAAAAGCCTTTACGTTCTTTGCGGCTCATAGACCAGATATTGCCCCAGCCGTTTATCGGCTGCACTTCATACTGCGACTTAAAATCAAAATCACGGGAAAAAAACAGCGACGTGGTTTTTGTATAGTTGTTCATCGGGCAAAAGCCATAAAAATCAACCTGCAGCAAATTTGCCTCACGCAAACATTTAACGGCATTAAAATATTCAAAGCTGGTGTTAATCCGGTCGCTGTCGTCCAAAATCACCAAACCGCCGGCGGCTAAGGCTTTGACTGCGTTGGCGGCGCATTCGGCGCGGCGCTTGCCGTCTACCACAATCACATCATATTTTTCGCCGTCAGCAAAAATCATATCTTCATAGCCTTGTTTTTCATCACAATAGCGCATTTGCCAATTCGGAGCGCTGAACTCGGCGGCAAACTTTTCGTACCATTCCGGCTTGTCTTCTATGCTAACAACCTTTTGCGCCCGTTTTGCCCAATACATAGATGAATAGCCCGTGCCGAATTCAAAGATTTTCTTTTGGCTATAGTCAAACTGCGACAGATATTCAATCGCCGGATACGTATACCAAGGAATCGGATTGCCGTCTCTGTCTAAACATACCTTTTCATTCATACTGCGCTCAATGGCAAAATCCTTACGCCACATATCTATAAACTGCTGAAAACGCTGACTATACATTTTTATATCTCCTGCCAAAGCTATAGCAGTATTTTCAGAAAAAGCCAAGAGTTTTTGTTTTGCTTGCAATATTTATTGATTTTAACAAATTTTCGCCCTATGTTTTATAATGATAATAGATTAAGGAGGAATTTTAAATGTCAGAATCAGAACAAATTGTACGCAAATCGGCTATTGAACGCGTGGACGAAGGATTGCGCCAATATATGATTAAAGTTTTCAACTATATGGGATTGAGTTTGGTTGTTACCGCACTTGCCGCGTATGTAACTTTGTACACGCCGGTGATTAACTGGATGTTTTCGGTTGACCAAGCCGCTCAGACTGTTTCGCTTTCAGCATTCGGCTGGATTATCACTTTAGCTCCGCTCGCCATGATTTTCGGCTTTAACGCGGTTCTGAATAAAGGCAGCATGGCGGCAGCTCAAGCTATGTTTTGGGCATTTTCGGTAGTTATGGGTATGTCTTTGGCTGACATAGCTCTGATTTATACCGGCGACAGTATTGCCCGCGTATTCTTAATCACTGCCGCAACTTTTGGCGGAATGAGCCTGTTTGGCTACACAACCAAAAAAGATTTGACGGGAATCGGCTCGTTTATGTATATGGGCTTGTGGGGAATTATCATCGCCAGCATTGTCAATATCTTTTTGAAAAGCAGCGGTCTATACTACGCTATTTCTTACATTGCCGTATTGATTTTTACTGTTTTGACAGCCTATGATGTGCAAACAATCAAAGCAATGTACTATTCTTCGGATAATGAAGATACTGTGTCTCGCAAAGCTATTGCCGGCGCAATGAATCTTTATCTGGACTTTATCAACCTGTTTATTTATTTGATGAGAATTATGGGTGATAGAAAATAATTTTTCGCAAAAACAAACCAAAGCGGCTATTTTGCCGCTTTTTTTATTGACTTATAGTTTTTATGCGTTTATAAAGAGAGCGAAAAATACCGAGAGTCTGCATGGGGCAGGCTTTAAATAACTAATAATTAACCGGAGATTTTAAAATGAAAAGAACATATCAGCCAAGTAAATTGGTACGCACTCGCCGTCACGGCTTCAGAACTCGTATGGCAACCGTTAGCGGACGCAAAGTATTATCAGCCCGCAGAGCCAGAGGTCGTAAAAGAATTTCTGCTTAAAGTAGCAAATAATGAGTGAATTTTTAATTCTAAAAAAAAGAAAAGATTTTCTCAGAGCCGCCAAAGACATTACAATGGTTTCTAAAAACGTGATGTTACAGGCGGCTCGCCCTTTATCTGCCGATATTCCGGCAGAAGAAAGCCGTAAAGCGCGAATCGGATTTACGGCCACTAAACGTTTGGGCAAAGCGCATATCCGTAACCGCACAAAACGCCGTTTGCGCGCTGTTGTGCGTGAAATATATAAAAAATATGCTTTAGATAATGTTGACTATGTTTTAGTCGGGCGTTTTGACACTTGGTGCTGCCCGTACGAAGATCTGAAACGCGATGTTATCTGGACTTTCCGCAAAACCAACAAAATGATTCTGCAAGGGGATGAGAATGCTGAAAAAACTCCTCATTCTGCCGATTAAATTTTATCAGCTCTGCATTTCTCCGTGGTGTCCGGGCGTTTGCCGTTTCAGGCCAACCTGCTCGCAGTATATGATTGAAGCTATACAAATTCACGGTGTTTGCAAAGGATTATATTTAGGCATAAAACGGATTTTGCGCTGCAATCCATGGGGTGGGAGCGGATATGACCCCGTACCGCCGAAAGAAACAAAGCATAAATCGTTATAATCGCTTGCTTTTTCAGTAATTTTATTTTAGATAGAAGAAGATTTGTTAAATGGGAGCTTATTATGTCAAGTGATGATTTCAAAAGTTTTATAACCGCCGTATTTTTGTCGGCTTTGGTAGTACTCGGATTCAACTACTTTTTTCCGCAGCCTAAAGCTGAAACCGAAACAGCGGCAATAGAAGAAGCGCAAACGCCGGTTGCCGAAGAAATGCCTGCAGCAAACGACAACGCAGTAACAATTTATGCGCCGGTTGACGAGGTATTGAAGCAAGATGAACGCCTAAAAATCAGCAACGGCGTTATTAACGGCAGCATCCGTTTGAAGGGCGCTCGTTTTGATGAAATTCTGCTTGATAAATACAAACTGACCTTAGATGCTGACAGTCCGGATGTTGAGCTGTTGTCTCCGGCAAAAACCGAAAACGCTTATTATGCCGACTATGGCTGGCTTTCCGGTGACAAAAATTTATTACTCCCGAATAAAGACACTTTATGGACGGTTGCCGGCAATCAGGAATTGACGCCAAGCACGCCGGTTACGCTGGTTTGGCAAAACGGACAAGGCGTTAAATTTATGTATACCATCAGCCTTGATGACAACTATCTGTTTGACATAAAACAAACAGTAGAAAACAACAGCGGACATGAAATCACGGTTTATCCGTATGGTTTGTTCAGCAAATCTATTCTGAATGAACAAAATAGCCGAAGCGTTGTGCATGAAGGCTTTACCGGTATTATTGACGGTGATTTAAAAGAAATCAGATACAATGAGCTTGATGCAGAAAAAGAGCCTGAAACTTTTGAAACAACAGGCGGCTGGATTTCTTTGACCGATAGATATTGGTTCAGCGCTTTTATCTTTAATGACACCTACAAGGCAAAAGTAACCTTGCGTAAAACCAATGACAACACTTTCCAGCTGGACTTTAAAGGCCTGCCGATGCAAATTCAATCCGGCAGTTCGGCAAGTTTCAGCTCACAAATGTACGCCGGCGCTAAAGAAATTAAACTTTTGGATAAGTATTCTGAAAACATCAAAAAATTTGACTTAAACGTTGACTTTGGCTGGTACTACTTTTTGACTAAACCGTTCTTCTATATTTTGGATTACCTGTATAATTTAATCGGCAATATGGGGTGGGCGATTTTGCTGTTCGCGGCGCTGCTGCGTTTGCTGATGTTCCCGATTGCCAACAAATCATATGAGAGCATGTCTAAAATGAAAAAACTGCAGCCAAAAATGAGAGAGCTGCAAGAAACGTACAAAGATGATAAAATGGCGTTACAGCGCGCAACTATGGAGCTTTATAGCCGCGAAAAAGTTAATCCGGCTTCCGGCTGTCTGCCGCTGTTTATTCAAATTCCGATTTTCTTCTCGCTGTATAAGGTGTTGAATATAGCAATTGAAATCCGCCACGCGCCGTTTATCGGCTGGATTAAAGACTTGTCGGCTCCGGACCCGCTGACAATTTCAACTTGGGCGCATATTTATGTTCCGTCTTTGCTGGATATCGGCGTATGGCCGCTGATTTACGGCGTTACCATGTTTATTCAACAAAAACTGAATCCGGCTCCGGCAAACAAAGACCAAGCACGCATGATGGCGATGATGCCGCTGATTTTCATGATTATGTTTGCGCATTTCGCCGTAGGTTTGGTAATTTATTGGACACTCAGCAACATTCTTTCTGTAATTCAACAAAAATATATTATGCATAAAAATGGTGTGAAATGAGTGAAAAATTCTCTAAAGAAGAACTGCAAACGGCAGCTGCACAATTTACTCGCCCCTGCAATTTTGTAATAAGCGTGGCAAATTTAGTGCAGCTGCCGGAGTCCGATTTTGATGAAGTGGCGTTTGCCGGACGTTCTAATGTGGGCAAATCCAGCCTTATAAACGCATTGTTTAATCAAACTAAACTGGCGAAAACTTCCAGCACTCCGGGGCGCACACAGCAGCTTAACTTTTTCAACTTTGACAATAAGCTTTATTTGGTAGACCTTCCGGGTTATGGCTATGCCAAAGCTCCGGAAAAACTGGTAAAGCAATGGCAGGTTGTGCTGAAGACATATTTGCGCGGAAGACCTACTTTGCGCCGGGTTTTTCTGTTGATAGATTCCCGACATGGCTTAAAAAAAGAAGACCGTGAGATTATGAAACTGCTGGACGAATCCGCAGTTACTTATCAAATTGTACTGACTAAGATTGATAAAATCTCGGAAAAGGCATTATCCTCCGTCAGCACAGCGATTGCTGAAGAATTAAAAAAGCATGCTGCAGCCATGCCTGAACCATTGGCGACAAGCTCCGAAAAGAAAATCGGCCTTGATATTCTCAAAGCCGAAGTTTGCTCTTTTATGAAATAAATTCTAGGTTACTTCAGTAATGGCACGCGTATTGCCTAAACGGCAAATTTGTACCACGTGCAGTTTGCGTTTCATTTCATCTAAAGTTTGCTCAACATTAACCGTACCTTGCGTAGAAGCTTGAATACGCTTGATGAATTGCAGATAAGCCTCTTGAGAACTTTCGGCGTGGATGGTGGCAAAACAGTTATCGTGACCGGAACCCATCAGCTGCCAAATACCGCTGGCGTTGCTGGTGGAAATCTCGCCGCCGATGATGGCGTCAGGCGTAAAACGCACAACCAAGTCGATGATTTTTGAATAGTCCATTTCGTTAGCTTGGTCGGTACGTGACATTACCAAGTGAACACGATTCGGATGCGGCACAATCAATTCGCGCGTATCTTCCACAGTAATAATACGTTTATGAATATCCAAAATTTTCAGCAGATTATTCAAAAATGTAGTTTTACCGGTAGAAGTAGCACCGCTTACCAAAATATGCTCACCGCGTTTGATATACAAAAGCAGGCGCTCGTAAGCGTCATCAGGCACTTTAATATCTTTCAGCGGATTTAATTTTTGCAGCGCATGTCCTTGACGCATACCATAATCTTCTAGTCCAAAAGCCACATCATCGGCATGCAGACGAATCGCCAGAGCGACACCGCCGGTTAAATCTTCTTCATCATACATCACATTGCGGCCGCAAATCGCCGAAAAACGGTGGTCGCCGGGAATTGTGGCATAAACCAGCGGAGAACCTTGCAAGGGGTCAAATTTCAGCTCATAGGTGTTGGCGATGATATAAAGCAAGTCGGTCAGATATTCTTTAGAAAGCTTTTCATCTTTATACATAACCCACGGATAGGCGCGTTTTCCACGCATACGCAGCCAAATTTGACCGGCGCGGTTAACGGCGACTTCTTCCAAATTGTCTTGAGTATACCAATAGGATAATGGGCGTAAAACTGATTCTAAAACCGAAAAATCACTCATTTTTTTCTCCTATAATAAAGATGGAACATCATCTTCTTCCGGCGTAGAAATCGGAGCGGACTGCTGAATATCGGCCGGAACTCCGCCGTTTTGCTGAGTGCGCTGCTGCTGACGGCGGTTTGCAGCTGCCGCGGCTGCTGCCGCATTGCGGTTGCCGCCGGTCGGGCGGATATCTTCTTCATACTCATTTGTATAATATGAATTTCCTCCTCTGCTATCGCTGCCGATATATTTATCCGGCTCAGTCGTTAAGCCTTGGTTCAAATCGCTGCCACCGTTGCCCTTATTGTTTCGTCCGCCGTGTTCCCACTTATCATCTTCTTCTGTTCTCAGCCATAAATCTTGGTTAGGAAAGATAATAATTCTGGTACCGGCCGGAATATAAGTCACGGCTCTGATATTGGCTTTTTCCTGAACAATATCATCAAATATCTGCTGCATCTGGTTCAAGAAATTCTGGCGGGCATCTTCAGCTGCCTGACTCTTAGAAGATGTGGTTGTTGAACCGCTGGATGATTCTGAGCTGCCCTCTCCGGACGCCATCATATAGGCGGTTGCGCTTTCCATAGCTGTCATCAGCATCGGAGCTGAATATTTTTTCAGCAGCTGCTCATCCAAATAGCCGATGGCACCGGCGCGGCCTTGCGCATCAGCCGTTGTGGCAGAACCAATCTCAAACTGAGAGCCATCCGGACGGATAAGACGCGACCAGCTGATGCCGATTTTAACCGCACCGCCGCTGTTGCCTCCGGTAGAACTCATGCCGCTGCTGCCGCTCCCCATACTTCCGATAACACGGGAACCAGCCGGAATGATAATATTGCGCCCTTCCTCAGAATATATATTGCGCTCTACAATAGCTGTTACCGGAACTCCGGTTCCTAAACCGTCAGAAGCATAGACTGAACGCGACAGCACCGCCGGAATAGGCTTATCCTGCAGAATCATATGGCTCATATCAACTCTCCAGGTAGAGATATTGCTTTTAGACTCATTCCAGCCGTATTCTTCATAGCCGGTAAAGGTTGAAGGGCTAAGCGTTCCTTCTTTTTTGCCGAAATGTATGCCGCTGCGGCGGGCATTCTGCATTTGCGCCAAAGCGTTGGCTTTTACAGGATCATAGCGTTCTCCGGCGCCGTAGCCTCCGCCCGGGCCTAAGGAACTCGGCTTGCTGCCGATGCCGTAAGCATTGCCGCTGCCGAAAGTTCCGGCCGGAACAAACATGTTTTTAGCCGAAGCGTTTTTAACTTCTTCTACGCCGATTGGATTATATTTCATATCCACAATCATGCCGTCCGGCGTTCTGAAACCAATCTGCGTTCCGTTATCGTCATAAACCTTGTTATCGTCATAAATACTGCCCAGAATATCGCCGTCCGGATTAAGCGCAATACCAATCACACGGCGGTTAAAACTGCCGGTGCCGCCGCTGTTCTGCTGTTCCTGAACATTGCCGGACTGCGGCTTTTCATCTTGGATCTGTACCTTTTTATAGTCTGCCCAGTCGCGGCGGTTGTCGGTATCGGCTTTGCTTTCGCTAACCTGATAATACTGCAGAGGATAAGCTTTGGCAATTTCATCGCCGCTCACATTGCGGATTATGCCGTTATCCGATAAATAGCCGACATTTTGATTGTTATAGTCTAAAACATTGCCGTCGCTCTGCAATTCGCCGATAGCATTATTGCTGACATCGCGGACTGTATAATCACGGTTGCCGCGCGCCACCAGCTGACCGGTTTTATCTACCACAAAACCTTTATCCATTTTGCCCAAACGGCTGCCCGAAGTATTGAGAATTGTGCCGTCGCGCATAATATAGCCGTAGACAATAAAATCATCATTATAAACATACCAATCATACAGCGCATAGCCGATTGGCTCGCCGCCGTGCTGGACGCTGCCGTCAAAGTTTATCTGTCCGACATTTTCTCCGGCAGCATTTATTACCTGTCCGGAATTCTGCACCATACCCAAAAATGTATTGTCGTTTTTGAACGCCACTTTATAGCGCATAGCATTGCCGATTGATTTTTTAGATTTTGAAACTGCGTTGCCGTTTGGCTGAACCGAGCCTAAAATCTGGCTGTTGTTATCGGCGATTGTACCGTTTGCCAAAGCTTGTCCGATAATATTATTTTCAAAGTCAATTACCGGATTTGGCTGGATAACGCCGTACAGCCATTGATTGTCGGCATTGGAAATAATACCTTTGCGGCTGACGCAGCCCAGATTTTTACCGGCATAAGACATTCCGCTTCCGGCATTGACCGCTCCGGCATAATTGCCGTCAAAATCCACCAGACCGCTGCCGGAAACCGTAAAGCCGATATACGAGCCGACATCGGAAATCGCCTGCCCGTTCGGCAGCATTTTACCGATTGCAACACCGCGGCTGTTAACGATTTCTCCGCGTCCGTTCATAATTCCGACTGCCGAGCATTTGTCATTATAAACCACCGAAAACGGCATAACTTTACCGGTTACGGCATTGTTGCCGTCGCTGACATAATTTCCATACAGAGCCTTGCCGTAAATATTGCCGGATAAATCAAAAACCGAACCGTCCGAATCGGCATAGCCCAGCAAATCGCCGCCGATACCGATTACCACCCTGTTTTCTCCGGCGTAGCCGCGCAAAGGCATAACATTTTGAGCAACTCCGCCCGCAGATTCAACCACATAATTATCCGGAACGACTTTATAAGCCACAGCGCCTTTTTCATCCAAAATAATATTGGTCGCCGTCATGCTGCCTAAATTCTGCCCTTTAAAGCTCAAGGCGTACAAAGGGTTAAGCATAGAAGCGACATAGCCGTTTTTGCCCAATAAAATTCCGTTCATATTTAATTTTACGTCCGTCATAGAGCGGTATAAGCTGCCGTTTGGCGTAATGTAAGAATATACCTGCCCTTCCAAGCCGTAAACCGGAAGAAGTCGGCGTCCGGCGCCGCTAAGTTTATTATCGGCCGTAAACATATAGCCGAACGGAGACACCTTTTGCCTGCCTGAACCATCAGAAACTGAAGCGTCCGCTTCAACCGACCCCAGCGCTTTGTCAGAGTTATTAAAAGCAATCATATTTTTAACAATTCCGCCGACAAGCATTCCGTTGCTGTCAAAGGCAAAACTGCCGTGCATACGTCCCTGCGTGCCGCCTTTGAGCGATATATAAGCACCGCTGCTCATACTCTGGCCGCTCAGCTGTCCGGTTGCATTAAACACAGGTCCGGACTGCGTCAGCTGACCTATTTTTTTATTTTGCAAATCATACACAAAACCTTTGGCGCCGACACGCCCGATAACCGAGGTATCTTTTACAACCAAGCCTTTAGGCAAAACACGCCCCAGATAATTGCCGCGCAAATCATTTGCCGTCGCCGCCAGCGAAACCGAAAAACCAATAACCTGATTATCTTTATTTACAATATTGCCGTCTGCCCGATAGCGCCCGACTTCGGTATCTCCGGCCAATACAATGCCGTTATAAGTAATAACCCCCATATAGCGTCCGGCTAAATCAAAAGCATATCCGGTGCGCACCACGCGTCCGATAATACCTTTATCCGGCGAGTATACATATTCATTGGCATGCACATAGCCAATTTCTTTGCCCTCAAAATCTATTACCTTGCCGGACGGAGCAATACTGCCGATAAAATCGCCGTTCAGCGAAACCACCATTTTAGACGACATTAAATGCCCGTCCAAAGCATAATCTCCGGCAGTCTGGCGATAAGCATAGCCGTTAGCGGAAACAAAACCGATTTCCGTTCCGTCCAGATTTGTATAGGTGCCGGCGCCGGTCAAGCGTCCGATTGTGTTGCCCTCTGCCGAATAAACCAGCCCCGGAAACAATACCGAACCGATAATATTATAGCCGCTGTCCACCACCAAGCCATTCGGCAAAGCTTTACCCAGAGGCTTGCTGGTCATGCTTCTGACAACGCCGTCGCTGTTGATTTTGCCGAGCGGACGGTTGTCATTGCCGATAGCCACGCCCTGCGGAACCACGCCGCCGATAACCTCATTGTTATTGTCTACAATCAAGCTGTCCGCCGTGATATAGCCGATATTTTCGCCGTCGCCGTTGATTACCATACCGGTAGAAATAACCTGTCCGATAACGTTGCCGTTAAAGTCAACAGCCGTAATTTCCGCCGCCTGCGCCGCAGATATCCGCCAGCCTATAGCCAACAATAAAAGGATAACTAATTTCAGATTTTTAATTAAAGCCGCAGTCATTAGTTCCTCCGATTCTTTGCTACTTCCGGCAGCAGATAGCCTGATACATTCTTATCTGCATCAATAAACGAGCCGTTGCTCTTCATATAGCCGATTTCTTTGTTTTTGTCTTCTATAACTTTGCCGTTTGCCGCCAAACGCCCGATATAATCGCCGTTGTTTGAAAGCACCGTGTTGCCGATATTATAGACGTGGCCTAAGATATTGTTTTGATTATCCGCCGCCAAGCCGTCGGTCAGCAAGCGCCCTATTGTATTACCGCTGCGGTATATTTTTCCGTCAAAACCGACAAAGCCTTTTACTTTATCATCATTGCCGATGACGATATCTCCGCTGACGACTTCGCCCAATATCTTGCCCTCATAGCTGACAACTTTGCCGTCAGCCATAACATATCCGGCAATATTTTTCTGCGCATTCATAAAACGTCCGTCCGGCAAAATCCAGCCAATAACGTTACCGCCGAAATCAATAACAAAACCCTTCGGCAAAGCAGAAATGTTGTTTCCGGTAACGCCGCCCGGCAGCAAAGCCGCAATGCCGCTGTTATCTGCCCCTAAAACCGTGCCGAACGCATCGGAATAGCCTACATAATTGCCGAACAAATCAACCATTATTGTTTCCGGCAGAACTTCGCCGATAACGCGTCCGTCTTTAACAACATGCCCGTCCGGAACCACGTTGCCGGTAACATCGCCGCGCTGGTACTGATTGCCGTCGGCGTCTTCGCTTTTTTCATCAAGCTCCACCACTTCGCCGGTGGCGACCACATAGCCCAAATAGCTGCCGTTATAGCCGCGCACGCCGCCTTGACGCACAATTCCGCCGAGCTGGCGTCCGGTTTCATCAAAAAAGCGCCCTTTTGCATCTGTTTTGCCGACAACGCTGCCCTTGATATCCACTATATCCATATCATAGTTGACATAGCCTAAAATCTGCCCGTCCATATCCACAGCATAGCCGGTTTTCAAAAACTTTGCCGGAGTTCCGCCGTAAAGTCCTAAACCAACGCCTTTCACGCGGTCTACAATTTCTCCGGATTTGTTATAGACATTGCCGTCCGGAAACAGGTGTCCCAGAATATTGCCTTCGGCGTCTACCAAAATATTAACTTCAGGCGCAGCAAAACCAATAACCTTATTGTTGCGTCCGGCCAGCAGATTATGCAGAAACGGTCTGACTCCGCCTTGTCCCTGAATGGAAACTTTGCCGTTTTTATCAAACACGCCCAGCAGCTTGCCGTTAAAGTCATAGGCATAATAAGCATCAGAAATTTTGCCTAAATAGCCCATGTCTTTATCATAAACTTCGCCGGTGTGGTTAACACAGCCGATTACTTCGCCTTGCTTGCCGCGCAGAGTTCCGTTTTTCTCCAAAACTCCCATATCCTGCCAAGTCAGCGACATAACAGAACGCTGGCGCAGCAAATGTCCTTTAATCTGCGGTTTTTCCAGCGACAGCACCGAACCGTCCGGATTTATGCAGCCGACTTCTTTGCCGTAACTGTCTCTTACATATCCGTCAGCGTTTGCCTCGCCGATGTAGTTGCATTCATCATCATAAACGCTGCCGGTTTCTATTATTTTACCGACAAACTTATCATCTTCGGACCAAACGGTGCCGTCTGCAAAAATCTGCAATCCGGTTTCAGCGCCGTCCTTGCGGATAACCCCGTCTTTATCCAATTTGTTTTCATAATTGCAGCCCCATCCGGCAATATACCCCGGATGAAGCCCCCTTGCCAAAATCTTGGCTCCGCTTTTATCGGTAATCAGTCCGTTCGGGCGCACTTTGCCCACAACTTTATTTTGGCTTACCACTTCGCCGCGGTTGTTGATTTCGCCCAAAACCTTGCCGGACGGAGTAATCGGCAGCAGCTGTTTATCCAGCAGCGAGCCGACTTTCTTGGCGCCGAACACCCTGATATTATTTTCGCGATCAACAATCCCCATTATTTTGCCGTTTTTATCAAAGGCCACATTCTTTTTGTTGACCCAGCCCATAACATTGCCGTTTTTATCCAAAGCCAAATTAGCTTTTTCTCCGGCCGAGCCTATAATATTGCCGGCTTCATCTATAATATTTCCGTTATCGTCATATCGGCCGATTGTTCCGCCGTTAAAATCAACAACCTGATTGTTTTCATCAATATAGCCGATGACTTTGCCGTCTTTATCCAAAGCGAGCTGCATTTCTTCGCCCTTAGCACCGGCGACCGGATGTTCTACCGCGTCTTTAACTGTTTGCAGAACATTGCCGTTTTTATCTACCCGCCCGATTATATTGCCGGAGATATCATGAACTGTATCATTGGAATCAATATAGCCGATTACATTGCCGTCTTCATCCTGCGCCAAACGCTGAGATGTGCCGACCTGCCCAATCAGATTGCCGTCCAAGTCCAAAACATTGCCGCTGTCGTCCATGCGCCCGATTTCATTGCCCTCAGCATCGCGCACTTTGCTGTCTTCAACATAACCAATAACATTGCCTTGCGAATCGCGCGCCAAGCTGCTGGATTCGCCGAGCTGACCTATAATATTGCCGTTGGCATCGGTTACATTGCCGTTTTCATCCAATCTGCCGGTCACGCTTCCGCTGAAATCACGGACGGTTCCGTCATCTTCAACATAGCCCATAGCGTTTCCGTTATCGTCATAGGCTAAACGGCGGGCTTCTCCCGATTGCCCGATAATGCTGCCGGTTTCGTCAACAATATTACCGCTGCTGTCAACTTTGCCGATTTCATTGCCGTTAAAATCGTGGACATTGCCGTCTTTATCTATTTTACCTATCACTCTGCCGTTTTTATCCAGAGCCAGACGCTGAGTTTTTCCAAGCTGTCCGATGATATTGCCGTTAGCATCCACCACATTGCCGCTGGCATCCATTCTGCCGATAACATTGCCGTCAAAATCGCGTACTGTTCCGTCATCATCCACATAGCCGATGACATTTCCATCCGCATCATAAGCCAGACGCTGAGTAGCGCCGACTTTACCAATAATATTTCCGGCTAAGTCGGTAATCTTGCCGTTTTTATCCATTTTTCCGACAATATTGCCGTTAAAATCATGAACATTGCCGTCATTGTCAACATAGCCGATTACGTTGCCGTCAGCATCATAAGCCAGCTTTCTTTCGGCACCGGCTTTGCCGATTGTTTCCGTAACCATGCGGTCGCCGATTACATTGCCGCTTTCATCCACATAGCCGACAACATCGCCGTTGTTGCGCACCACGCCGTCTTCATCAATAAAGCCGATAACATTTTGATTTTCATCCAACGCCAAATCATGCCATTCATCGCTGACTTTTCCGGTTATAACGCCGTTAGTGTCTACCACATTGCCGTTTTTATCCACCTTGCCGACAATATTTCCCTCAAAGTCGCGGACTTTTCCGTTTTCATCCACATAGCCCATAACTTCGCCGGCAGCATTTTTAACGATTTGTGCAGTAGAACCGCGGGTGCCTACTTTTTGTTTTTGAAAAACATTGCCGTTTTCGTCCACATAACCGACCACATCGCCGTTTTCATTAACAACTTCGCCGTTTGGCATAACAATACCCAAGCGGTTGCCGTTTTCATCCAAAGCCACTTCGCCGGATTTAGCCACATTGCCTATAATATTGCCGTTACGGTCTACAACATTGCCGTTTTCATCAACTTTGCCGATAACATTGCCGTCTAAATCAACTACAGAGCCGTCTTCCAAAACACGTCCGATAATATTGCCGTTGCTGTCATAAACATAGCCGGTGCTTACGGCTTTGCCGATAACTTTGCCGCCGTCGCCGATGATTGTTCCGTCAGAAAGCATATTGCCGATGACTTTTCCGTCGGCATCGTGCGCCACTCCGGCAGCATCAACATAGCCCGAAACCGTGCCGTTGGCGTCCACAACCAGTTTTCCGGTAGAAGCCACGCCGATAATATTTCCATCTTTATCCACAACCATGCCGTCAGCATTAACGCGGCCGATTTCAAGGCCGTTCGCGTCTCTGACAATACCGTCTTCGCCGATAACCCCGATTATTTTACCGTCCGGCCCGACCGCATATTTAACCTGTCCCGAAGTCTGCAAGTCGCCCTGCGCCGAGGCAGCGCCACCGATACCAGCGCTTCCGGAACTGTCGCAAAAATTGCAATCTTCTTTGCGGACGGCATTGCCGTATACCGGAACTTCGTCATGCTTGGCGTTGCTGTCCGAAACATTGGTTTCACGCCAAGTAATTTTAAAGTTGTTCTGCACATTTGCGGCAACGGTAGGCAGCCAGCGCATAGTCACCGTACAAGTGATTTTGCCGCGCAGCTCTTTGTCGTTGCAGTTATTTTCAAACTTAAAGCCCTCAAAAGCCGCGTCTTCCAAATCTACCGAAATAATGCGGATTGCCCCTTTGCCGTTGGTGCCGATTGTCAAAACGTTGGTCGCGTCATTGCCCAAAACAACCTGCCCCATATTTATCGGGTTAGGAGTCAAGGTAATCGGACGCTCCACTTGCTCGGCATCGTCAAATTCTATTTCAGCTTCATTGTTGGTAGTATTATTCCCCATTCCCAAATCAGATTCCGCATCAATCGTGTCTTCCACTTCATAATGCTGTTCTTCTTCCGGCGTATCTGTTGTCAGCAGCATAAGACCGAACAAAAACACTAACAGGGTTATGATTCCGACGATTAAGATAATCCTGTTGGTTTTGCGAACGTATCTGTCCGAATGTGTTAATACTTCTTTTGCCATTTTTCCTGCTTTACTGAACTCTTACCACGCTGCAGAACACACCGCTGCGCCCTAACTGGCTGCAAACTGTGTCTCCGCTTTCCAAACTCTTTACCGGACCTACTCTCAGGTGGAACAATTCCTTGCCCTGCCCGTCTGCCGGAGCGTCTACCGAATAAAACGGCTCATATCCGCCCAGCAAGGATGAATAGCGTCCCGATAAATCTTTCCACAAATTTTCCAGATTATTCACATCCGAATCCGTTCCTAATTCAATAGACAGATTTTCGCCTTTCTGACCGGCAAAGGCACTGCCGTATTTATATTTAGGATAAGGGTTCTGCACACCGCCCATGCTGCCGCAGTTTACCATAGTCGGCAGGCAATCCGCACCGGACATTATTCCGCTGCCCGAACCGGCGCTTGCTCCGGCCTCGCCGCTGGCACCGTCCGGCATATTGGCATAGTTAGGAACCGACATCATCCCGTTCAGGCTTCCGCCTGCTGCAACACCTGAGCCTGAAACTCCGCCTGTACCTACTGCGGCACCTGCGCTGCCTCCGGCATTAGCTCC
>SAMEA3663093__coassemble_708_pt1 | contig 19371 bp, 18 predicted proteins | sample SAMEA3663093__metabat2_high_PE_008 | metagenome-assembled genome bin SAMEA3663093 (sample SAMEA3663093) | pig gut metagenome | biome: pig gut; feature: pig-associated habitat; material: faeces | place: France | collected 2012
GCCGCTGTACTGCCGCTGCCGGAAGCGCTTGAGCCAGAGCCTGTGCCTGTGCTTGTACCGGAGCTTGAACCGGTGCTGACATCGGACATGCCTTTGCTGGAATCTACCGTTCCGGTTGTTACGGTGGTTTCGGTTTTGCCGTAAGCATCTGAAACCGTGCTGGACGTCTGACCAGCCGGCCATTCGGCGCCGGTTTTTCCAGCATCTTCTTTTGCAAGCTGTTCAAAATTAGAAGGGTTGCTGCTGCCGGAATTGCTGCCAAAATCCAAAGTTTGAGCCTGAGCCTGCCGGCACAGCGATGTGCCGGTCAAGAGAGCTGCAGCTAAAAATGTGTGTAAGAATAAATTTTTCATGTCAGTCTCCCTATTTTCCGCCTAAATTGCCCAAAGCCGAACCTTGCTGTTTTAAGGAATCATTCAAAATATTGTCATTGAAATTTTTGCCCATTTCATCCAGCTTCTTTTTGGTGTCTTCCAGCTGTTCATTCTGAAATTCTTCACGAGCCTTTTCCTGAGCTTCCTGCTGCTCCTTTTGCTCTTCATTCATATCAGAAGCAATATTTTTCACATCGCTGCCGACATTGTCATAAATATTTTTGCCGACATCTGTCAAGCTGCCGCCCTCGCCGATAGCGTCAACCGTGCCGGAAACCACATCCGTGGCTGTCACACCGTATTTTTTAACCCAGTTAAAGGCTTTTTTCCACGCGCTCTGCTTGGCATTAGTTACATTTTCGGCTTGCTTTTGCGCTGCTTTGGCCTCAGCCGCCTTCTTTTCTTTGTCTTTGCGGGCGGCCTCGCGTTCAGCTAATTTTTGGTTTAATGCTTTGCGTTCTTCATCCTTAGCCGCGGCAGCCTGCGCTTCAATCGCCGCATCGCCTAGGGTAGCGCCCAAGTTAGACACCATAGAGCCATAGCGGTCATACTCGCCGTTTTGAATTTTACCGAACAGCTCTTTAGCGGCAGCCGCATAGCCGCCGTTTTGAATTTGCTTGATAATGTGCATATTACTGTCAATTTCTTGTTTGATATCGTCAATCTGCAGCTTTACGGTTTTTGCCGACTGAGCCAAACGCCCCATATCCATAGTCGGCAAAGGAAAGGCCATACTAACATGACTGTAAAAGGCCAGACATAAACCCAGCAGGCTGCCCGCCCATATTTTTGTTGTATTTACATTCATAATAGCCTCCTTTAATCCTTAATATTTGTTTTAAAATTGTACCTTATTTTTTTGTAAAAATAAAGACTTTTTCAAAAACCTAGGCAATATTTAAATATTTTGTAACAAATCCGTCTTCGCCGTACTCTTTTATGAGCTGCTGCACCAGCAAAACATTCTTGCGGCCGGAGTTGTAAATGCGCAGATACTTGCCGAGTCCGCCAAGGTTTACATCCAAAATAACCGACTCGCCGGTTACCGGACGCGACAGCAGAATGGCATACGGAAAATCACGGTAGCTTTTACCAAAAATGAAGTCCAGTTCGCTTTGGGTTAAGTTCCAGTTAGCGTAGTCTTCCATTTGCGCCTGCGGGTTGCGGAAGAATATCACGGTTTGGCATTGACCGCGGATAACTTCGCCCACACCCAGCTTGTCCACAATATTCGGCTGTTGGAAAGCGCAGAGATAAGCTTGGCGTTTTTTACGTCCCTCTTGCAGACCGATAATAAAGTAGTCGCGGAACATCGGGTGTTTAAGCATCGGCGCCGTTTCATCTATTATAATCAAAGACGGAACGCCGGTTTCGCCGGTTTCGGATTGAATACGGTGCATGATGTAGCTGATAACCGCCGGAGCCAGATTTTCATCTTCAAAAATATGCGTAAAGTCAAACGCCATAAAGCGGCGGCTTTTCAAATCCAAGCTATCGTCCTGTCCGTTGAAAATTGCGCCGTATTGGTCAGGGTTAACCCAGCGAAACAGCTCGCGGCGCATATTGCCGGTCGGAGAAAAGCAGCTTTTATACAGATTTTTCAGCAAACGCTCTTCCGGACGCAGGTATTCAAAAGCCGTGGTAATGGCGCGGGCAACCTCACGCTCCGCCAAAGCATCGTCCACCATGGTAATAGACTTCAGCCAGCGGCGCAGGAATGAGCGGTTTTCCGGAGTGTTGGCACAGTCAAACGGGTTCAGCGACACGTTCTTTTCATCGCCGTCAAAGCCGACATAAGCGCCTTTTACCGCGCGGGTGAAAATCTGCGCACCTAAGTGGCGGTCAAAGAAGAACACGCGCAAATCGCCGTGGCGCATGGCCTGTCCGGCCAAAAACGTCAGCAAAGTAGTTTTACCTTGACCGGTCGGACCGATAATGCAGCAGTGCGCAACCGCGGACTCTTCGCTGGAAACGTGGAACTGGAAACGATACGCCGAACCTGACATGGTGCGGAACACCGTGATAGCGCCCTGTCCCCAGTCGCTTTTGCCGAAGCCCTCTGCCGGATGGTCCATAGTCACAGCCATGGCAATCACACGCGACAAATAGCGGTAGGTTCTCGGATAGGTGTCATAAGTCGGAAACTGAGTGAAGAACACGGCCTGATTTACCCAGCCCTCGCGCACCGGCGTAACACCGAAAGCGCGGCAGATTCTCTGCACTTCAGACTCGCCGAATTCTATTTCTTCTTTGTTTTCGCCTTTAACTATAATAGTCATGGCATATTCGCACAAAGACTGGTAGTTGTTATCGCTGTCATCAATCGCCGCCAAAGCTTCGCTGTATTGTTCGGCCACGCCCTCAGAAAAGCTGGTAACTCTGGCCATACGCTGCTGCTGAACCAAAAGCAGGCGCCCCTCAGAGCGGAACAGCGGGCGGATATTGTGCAAAATCACCAGCTCGCAGTCTATGGCGTTCAGCGAATAAATCATGCTTTCGTCCATAGCTTCGCCGCTGACGCGGATACCCATGGCGATTTCATACATCTCTTTTTCGCCGGAGAAAAATTTGATAATTCCCTCTTCTTTAGTAAAGTGGATATGGTCGGCAGTCAGCATCTCGCACAGTCTGGCGCCCTCGGTATTGCGGACTTTAGGCTCCGGCTTGGAAATCGGGCTGCAGAGGCGTGAAAAGACATAAAACGGACTGTCTGTCGCTTTGCTTTCCGGAGTTTCATACATCGGGCTGACGCCGTATTCTCCCAAAGTGGAAAGCAGGCTTTGCGACGCATAGTTAAGGTCTTTCAGGGCGTCTTTACGGTCTATAACCGACATTATTATATAGTGCTTGTTGCTGTAAATGCGGTTCATATTATTAAACCACAGCTGCGAAATCGTGTCTAGAAGCTGGTTATTAAAATCGCGCTTTTCTTTTTCCAGCGAAATCCGCTCGCGGATAGTTATGACGCGGCAGATAACCTGCATATTTGACATATCGTCAATCCAAGACTTGCGGGCTTCCATCATGGAATATACTTTTTCGCCGGTGGCCGAAGCCAAGTCCACGCCCTCTACCCTGAACACGCGGGCGTATGAGTTATTGCTGCATTGGATGGTAACGCCATCCGACATCAGCTTGGCAAACGGCAAAAAGTCCGAAACGCGGGATTCACGAGGCTGCGGCAAAACAAAGCGCCCGAAGCGCGTAGACAACAGCACCGCAAACGACGCCGCCGAAGCAATACCAATCAGAGCCACCACAATCTGCACATTGCTCAGCCCTTCAACAAATATACTCATAAAATCATAGTTATTCATGGCTCAAACTTATTTCCTTGCACTGCGTATAAATTTTGGCTTATTTTATTGCTGCGGCCATAAGCCTGCAGCATGGTTGACAAATGCGGCTCCTTTATACCGGCAAACACCAGCGCGACATGCGCACCGACAATACTTGTAATAAAAAACAGCGGATTAACATCGGCAACGCCTATGCCCATAAAAAGCATAGGAAACTGAATACCTAAATTTATAATAGCCGGCACCATCGGCGCAAACAAAAATTTTGGCGGCTGAGCAACGGCTTTTAAAATTTCTTCTCGCATTATCTCCTCCGGATTTTTTGTTTAAGGTTCATAACTGCCGCTTCATCCTTTACAAAAAAACCAGCGACTTTAACAATTTGCTGATATGTATCAGAGTTCCGCACAATCAGCGAATTTTTATTTTTGGTGCGCTCCTGCGTTTCTTTATACATCTGCGCCAGCTGAGTCTGCGCATCCATATCCACCTGTTTTTTATTATTCAGCAAGTCTTCAATTTCCTGACTGTTGCTCATATCGGCGTTCGGATTTTTCGCCAGCGCCTCGTCTATCTGCCGCATTTTTTTAATTCTTTCAAAATTAGAGGCATTGAGGCGATACAAATTGGTATTTTGCTCGCCGGCGGTTACCGAAGTTTCATCGGAAGCGGCGGTCGTGTCTATATAGGCTCCGGCAGATAAAGGCAAAAACAGCAGAGAAAAAATAAGAGCAAACAATAATTTCATTTATACTGCTCCTAATTTGACTTTGAATGCTTATTATCATCTGTACTGCCGGTAATGCCTACGGCTCCGGCAACGCCGTTAAATTTTGCAGCACTCGCGCCGTAATTTGCACTGTCTGCTCCTAAAAATTTATAAATCACTCCGCCCATGAGCATGGTTAAGATAAAGGTACTCATCATAATATAAGCCAAGGTTTTCCAGCTTATTTTATTAAAGATAGCCGCCACGGAAAAACCGATTAAAGCTATACCGGCAATCAAATAGCCGCTGCGCGCCAAACCGACACCGAACGTACCGCCAAGATTTGACAATTTATCAAAAACATCTCCGTCAGCAGCATAGGCATTCGGACTGCAGAACAATGTTAAAACCAAAGCAAAAAACAAAAGACTGCACATTTTATGTAAACTGTTTTTAATCATTATTTCCTCCGCGCCTCAAAAAAATATTATACAAGAAATCAGCTATTGCCCAATAAATCAGCTTTGCCGTCAAACTCGCCGCCGGCAATGCTGCCGGAAATCGCCATAGCCACGGTCATCACAAACACGCCGATAGCAATGGCGGCAAACCATTTCCAGTTAAAACTGCCGAACATACCGGCAATACAGCAGCAGGCTATACCGATTGTGGCAGCAGGAGCAACCAGCTTCTTAAGTCCGGTAAAAATCCTATTACCGGCGCTGTCCAAAGCTTCAAAAACCGCAAAAGCGTCTGATGTGTATAAAAATACAGAAAGAATCAGACACAGCGTATATTTGTTATTATATATAAAGTTCCATATTTTCATAAACATCTCGTTCTCCAAATAATAAAATCTTCGGAGGAAAGCGCTGCAGCGCCTCCCCCGAAAAAATGACTGTTAGAAGTTACCGTCATAACCCAATGTCTGGTTACCGCTTCCTAAAGTATCTTTAAATTTAGAACCGGCTGCATTGTTTGTGTTAGCTGCGTAGTTTACGATAGCACCGGCAGCGGCAACAACAGCCAAACCGAATGCCAAAGCAGCAAACCATGCCCATTTAATTTTACCGAAGATAGCTTGGAAAGCCAAAGCAACCAAACCAAAACCGCCGATAACGAACACAACCATTTTGGCGTTTTTGAACAAGTCTACCAATTTACCGGCTGCTGTACCGAATACAGTTTCAGCTGCCGCATCGCCCATCATTACCATAGCAAACATAAATGTCATTGTAGTAATGCTCAGGATATTTGATTTTAAAAATTTCATTTTAGTTCTCCTTAAGTAGAATTATATACAATTTTATATTAACTTATTTTTGCAAAAATTTCCAGCCTTTTTGATGTTATGCAACTTATTGTTTTTATTACACAAAAGGCGGTGTCACAAAAAGTTCATATTTATAAAACCATTTAAACAGCTTTTTTGTAGCACCAAAAGGTAAATAATTTGATAACAAAAAACAGATATTGCTTGCCGCTAACCTCTTGCAGCTGCATTATTTTACTTTGTTTCGGCCTATTAACTCTATTTTAACAAAATTCGTTGTATTCTGCCGACAAGACGGGTGTCAGTATGCCTTTGGCGTATGCGGATTCCTGCATTTAAGGGTTTGAAAATGCCAAGATTTGGTTGGAAATGCTTTGTAGGAAGCTTTTTATTTTCTTTAGCTGCGGTTTTTGCGGCGGCTAAAGTATATTTTCTGCTGCCTGCCGAAAAAAGCGCCGAGCAAACCGAAAATTTTGAAAATCTGGAGACAAAAAACATAGATTTGTTTGCCAATGATGAAGAAAACAACCCGATTATAGAAAAGTTTAATGAAATAAACAAGCCGGCGGCACCCGAAGCTGCCGCGCCGGTTAGCGCTGCCGAAAATGATATAACAGAAGAAGTGCCGGAAATTGTAACGGCAGAAGCCGAACCGGTTCTGCCTCAGGCTGAAGAAACTTTTGACAACAGCAGCAGCGTTTTGTATGCGCCGGACGATGATGATTTCAGCGCCGCCGAAAAGCCGGCCCAAGCCATTGCGCTGAAAAATGACATAATCTCCGAACCGGCTGAAGAAAAAGCTGCAGCAGAGGCGGAAAATCCGGAGCAAAATTCCGAAATCGCCGATGCTGAAAATGAAGAACCCCTGAAAATTGCCGATGCCTCAGAAGCTAAAGCTTTTACAATTCCGCTGCAGCATAATTTTGAAACGCCTAAGCAAAATGTAAAGGTTTCAAGCGAAGCCGACAACAGCCAAGTGGCTCTGGCTTCAAATAATGTACGCATGCAAAATTTAGGCACGCAGAACAAAATTGCCTCGGCCAGCGTTGAGACTTCCGTTCCTGCCGAAAAAGTTCAGGAAACGCCGTATGTTGACCCTTGGGTTGTAGCAACCGCCGGCAACGAACATATTGCAAAAAACAAACTGGATGCCATAAATAATTCCGAAGAAGTAAAAAACGCCGCGGCAGACTTGAAAGCTCCTGAGCCGGCAAAATCCGACAATGAGAAAAAAGTGGCGTATAAAATGATGAAAAACATCTTGATTCCTATTCCGGAAGATATCGCCAACGATGAAAATCTAACCCCGCAGCTTTCTTATTCAGAAGAAAATAAAAAGCTTAGCAAAAAACTTATGCAAAGCGGCGAGCTGAGCGGCGATACTTCGGCTCATGACGATGAGGAAACGGAAAAAGACAGCGCTCCGGCAGCCAAGCCGCAGGATATCGGCACAACGCCTCTGCCGCAGCAGCCGGCCGCAGACAGCCAGACTAAAAGCAGCAGCTCTTCGGCCAGCCTGACCGACAGCATTGCCGCTTGGTTTTCATCTTCGGCCAAAGATAAAAGCACTAATACGGAAAGCGAAAAGCAAAGCAGCTCCGGCTCCGGCGATTCTGCTTTCAGCAAGCTTTTAGGATTGGGCAAAAAAGATAACTCCGGTATTGCGCCGTCTGAGCTGAAATTGGCTTTTCAGCCTAACCGCGCTGAGATTTCCGGTCAAACTCTGGAATGGCTTAAAGCCTTTTCCGACAATGCCGTTAAAAACGACGATGTCTTTATAGAAATCCGCATTGACGGTTCCGGTTCTTATGAGCTGCAGCAAAAGCGTCTGAACCTTTTGTACTCAATTTTGATAAATAATGGTGTTGATTATAACAAAATTAACATAATTTTTACCGATAGAGAGCCAAACTCTTTTATTATTAGGAATGTTAGATACGCCAGCGAAGAAGATGCGAATAAAGCCCGCAAAAAGGCCTATAACCCATGGTATTAACTTCTGCTTGCTATTTTGATTTCAACCTGTATTATAGGAATATACGATGAGATACAACTTTGAAAGAAATATAATGAATAATAAACTTACGGCCTTAAGTTTATTCCTGTGCCTTTTTGTACTGAGCGGCTGTATCAGCAATAAAAGCTATTTGGAAGAAGAATGCGAAAACGGCATTTGCACCAGCGAGCAGGAATACCGCGAAGTCTGCACCGAAACTCCGGACGGTTTCAGCGTGTGCGAAGATGCTCCTGAACCGGCTGCCGGAATCAACTATACCAGAACTCAGGCCGATTTCCGCAAATACGGCGAGCGTACACCTAGAGATCATCGCATTACGCAAGCCGGCGCCGGAAACAATATTTCTGCCTCGGTGCCGCCTAGCATAGACAATGAAGTTGTAGATTATGAAGCCGAAGTGATGGAACGCGACAGCGCGGCTCAGGCTCCAAACGGCGGATATCCGCAAGGCGGACGCAATGCAGCCTACATTCAAGCTCAAAATCAGCCGCAGACCGGCGATGAGCAACAGCCTGCCGAAGAAACAAAATCTGAAGAAGAAGACCAAAATAAAGATTGGCTGGCTGAAGAAGGTCAAAGCCTGAAAGAACTTTTAACCCAATGGAGCGAAGAATCTGGCTGGAGACTGATTTGGAAAACCAACCGCAACTATACTTTAAACGCAGGCGCTATGTTTCGCGGCAATTTTGCCGATGTGTCGTCTGCCCTTGTACGCGCTTTTGCCCGAGCCAGACCAGCTCCGGTAGCCACTTTCTATAAAGGCAACCGCGTCTTGGTAATTGAAACAATGGAGGACGAAAATGCGTATGACTAATTTGTTAAAACTGGCTGTTATCGGTATTTTGGGCGTTACCGTTGCCTGCTCTGTTTCTCCGGAAATGGATGAAAGCATGGCGCGCCAAGCCGAAAATGCCTTGGATTTGAAACAAAAAGCCGCCGTTCCGGGCGACCCTATTCCGGATGACGTGGTCAGAGTTAAAAATGATATCTGGCTCGGCGACACCAGCAATGTTGAATTTGAAGGCCAGCCGGTTCCGGCTTATCTGGAAACCAAAGACGGTATTACTTTAATCAGCAACCGCCCGATTACGCTTTATGAAATCGGCAGCATGATTAACAAAATTACCTCTCTTTCGGTCCGCTATGCTCCGGAATTGGAAGAAAACGCCATTTCAAACGCTGATAAAAACGAACCGGCAATGAAAGATATCGGCGCGCAATGGACTGATTCTACAAAAATGATTGTAAACTACAAAGGTCCTATCAGCGGGCTTTTGGATGAAGTTTCCAACCGTTTCGGCATTTGGTGGAAATATGAAAAGAATGAAATTTACTTCTATAAATATATTACCAAAACTTTTGTGCTGTATTCTTTGCCGACTAACCCGTCTTTGAGCGTTTCTGTCGGCGGTTCGGGCGGCTCTTCCAGCATTTCGCAAAGCAGCTCGGTAGACGGCATGGATATGTGGGCTAACATTCAAAGCACTATCAGCTCCATGATTACTTCAGACTCTAATTTGGTAATGGATAAGGGCGCCGGCACTATCACTCTGACGGCAACTCCGACCGATATTAAGCGCGTGGCCAAGTTTATAAACGAGCAAAACCAGCGCGTGTCTAAACAAGTTGCCATCAGCGTAAAGGTTATTCAGGTAAATATCAACAACACCGACCAATACAGCTTAGACTTGTCGGCAACCTTTAATAAACGCGGCTCTATTAAGCAAATCAGCGGCAACACCGCCGGACAAATTGATAACCCGCTTTCTGATTTGACAATGGGTATCAGCTCCAGCCGCTGGAGCGTGGACGCTGCTATGCAGGCTTTGTCTCAAGAGGGTCAAACCAATTTGGTAACCAGCGGCACGGTTACAACCATGAACAATAAACCGGCGCCGATTCAGGTTGTGAAAACTCAAAACTATATTTCACAAATTACCAAAACCAACAGCGGCGATTCCGGCACCTATGATATTTCTGTAGAAACCGAAGAAATTGAAACCGGTTTTACCATGAGCGTACTGCCGCGTATTTTGGATCACGGAAGAATCTTGATGTTCTTCAACCTGACCTTGTCTGATTTGCTGTCTTTGGATGCCGTAAGCGTTTCCGGCGGAAGCTCATCTTCTTCCGACAGCGGCGATTCCAGCGACTCTGACAGTTCTGACGGCGACAGCGAGTATATTCAGAACCCGGTTATTGAAACCCGCGGCTTTACTCAGGAAGTGGCTATGAAATCGGGCGAAACTTTGATTTTGGCAGGTTATGAGCGTGTTGAAGACACCACCGACAAAAAAGGCGTCGGCAATCCTAAAAACACATTGCTCGGCGGTGCGCAAAGCGCTCAAAAAGACAGAACTATCTTAGTAATTATGCTGACTCCGGTTGTGTTGGAATCTCCATTGTCTCCGGAATCAAGAATGAACTAGCTTTTTAAGGAGAAGGCTCGTGGCTGATGATTTAATAGAAGAAAAAGCATGGAAATCGTCCTTTACCGAAGGCGATACGACCTATGCAGCCAGTTTGTTCTGGCAGCCTTTAATCAATGAAGACAGCCCGTTGCCGGAAGTTAAAGAAGCTGCAGAAAACATTTTGGAAGGCGCCGACCTTTATGCCGTCCGCAAAGGCAAATCTTCGCAGTTCGGCTTGGCGGCGTCCTCCCAAGGTTTTGTCAACGGCATGCCGTCGGCGGCTATTTCCTTGGTAACAGCCCTCGGCAACGTAACCTCGTTTTTGGGCGTATTCAAAGTTGACACCGGCTGGTGGTATATCTGCTTTAGAAACGACGTTATTCTATCTGACGGCGATACCTTGTTCGTAAATGAAAAAGACGCCAAAGACCAATTTATTTCTATGCTGGCCGTTCCGGATTGGGATGTGCTGTATGCTCCGCAGGATTGGGGAATTGAAGACACCAAGCCGGACTCGCTTGCTACCTTAATCGGACGCGGCTTGGTTGTTAAGCTGGAAAAAATTAACGGCAGCAACGATATGGTTATGCTGGGCGCTGTGGTCGTCGGCTTTGCCATTATTCTGTGGTACGGCTATTCTACCCTGCAAAGCATGTTCTTCTCGGCGCCGGAAGCACCGGTAATCGCTCCGGTTGAGCAAGTTGACGCGCCGGCTCCTGAGCCTCCGGAAGCTAAACCGTGGGAAACGGTTGAAAATCCGGTAGACATTATGCGCGAATGCTATACAGCTACTAAAAAAGTGGTGCAGATTGTTACACCGGGCTGGTCTATAGAGGGCATTACCTGCAATAACGGCGGTTTGGTAACCAGCTGGAAACGCGAGTTAGGGCGTTTGACTTGGATGGAGCAGGCGCTGAATGTTTCAGGCGTAAACTTTACCTCGCGCGAGATTTCTGAAGACGGCAACACCTTTATGGTAACGGTTCCGATTGGAGAAATTTCTACTCTGAACTCTCCGCCGGAATATACGGAACGCGACTTAAAAAATATTATAAACGACTTAAACCAGACCTTAAATACTGATATTCACATGGAGAAAACCAGCTGGACTTCTCCGCGCGGCACTTTATACAATATTATGGGTTTCACTATATCTTCAACAACCGACCCGCTGACTTGGGTTGAATTGTTAATGAAATTTTCAGGTTTATCTGTTAAAGAAATAACATATGATATCAATACCGGTACTTGGACTTATAAGGGAGAAATTTATGAGCTATAGTTTAATGAAAAAAAATGTTGTCATGATTGCCGTGATGTTTGCGGCAATGGTGGCTTTTAGTCAAACCGGATACGCTCAAGCGCAAGCCGAGGCTCAGCCGGAAGCAGCCGATAATGCAGCGGCGGCTAAGGATAATCAAGCTCCCGAACAGAACGATGACTTGTTTGGTCTGGATGAGGATTCTGAAAATGCTCCGGCAGCAGCTGAACAAAAATCAGATGACAATGCTGCTCCGGCAGAAGATTCCGGCAATGCCTCTCCGGCAGGCGAAAATGCTGATAATGCTGCCGAAAACCAAGATGCAGCGGCTCAAAATGCGTCCGGCGCTGTTCCGGATAACGGCTTAAACAATATTTCTGCAGCTGATGTGGCCGAGGCTCAAGGCAGTCTTTCGGCTGACGCCAGCGATGACGATTCAGGCGATGAACCGGTTGCAGAAGCTCCTAAATCTCCGTTTGAAAGCTTTGGCAACACTATTCTTTCTAAGGTTGACAACAGCTTGTTCAGCCAGATGTCGGATATTGAAAAGCAAACAACTATCTTAAACCTTGAATATAAGCGTGAAGAAGTCCGCAACCGTATTGAGGCTTTGCGCATGCAGCGCCTGAAAGCCAAGCAGGAAGAGGCTGCCCGCTTAAAGCAGGAAGAAGAACAGGCTAAAAATGAAGAAACAAAACGCAAAATCCAAGAATCGGAAGCGGCCGAAAAATTAAAGAAAGCTGAAGTTGAATTGGAAAAAGTTCGTCAAGCCAAGGTTTTAAATGAATACATGAACCAAATGCTGGTGGTTAATCAGCAATGGGTAGAAAAGAATGCCACTCTGCAAAATCAGGTTAAGCAGCTGCGCGACGAACGCAAGGCTCTGATTAAAGATTTTGAAACGCAAATCGCCGCTATCCGCCGCGAAATTGCTTCTACCATGCAAAAAGCCAACACCGCAAAGTCGGCTCATGACCGTTCGGTTGCTTCATTAGAATCGCAAATCCGCAATTTAAGAAAATCTGTAGTGCAGACCGAAGAAGCTATGCAGCAGCTGAAATCCGGCAATGCGGCTAATCCGTTTGCTTCGGGTATAGACGAAGATGCTATTGATATGTCTAACGAATATGCTATCATGGATATTACCGGTAAAGGCAAAGACATTATCGCTAAAATTCTGAACAAAGACGGTACAACCTTTATTGTTCATGAGGGTTCTATGTTAAAAGGCGGAGAAGTTGTAACCACTATTACAGACAACTACATTGCTTTTGATAACAACGGCGTAAAGAGTTATTTGTATACCGGCGGAACTGTGCGTGAATATGAACCGGAAAAATCGTTTAACGGCGCTGATAAAACCCCGATGGCGGCTGTCGGCGTAGTTAATAGCAACAATGTTGTCCGTAATGTACGCGGTGCGGCTGTTCCGGCAGCTTCCGGAGGCACCGGCGCTCCGGCTGCAGCAGTACCTGTAAAGGGCAGCTCTGTAGCTTCGGGCAAAACTAAAAGCGCCAGCACCTCTAGCAGCAGTTCCAGCATTGGCTCACTAGGTTCGGGAATGTTTGTAAAATAAAAAAATGACGGAAGAAGATGTAAAACAGGTTCAAACTTTAGGCAGCGCCGAGCGGATAAGCTCCGGCGCCCTAAAGCCTGTCTCTTCCGAAAAAATTTCTCCGGCGGCCGTGGCTAAAGCTGCCGCTGCAGATACCTTGACTCCGCCTCCGATAAAAAAAGCCTCTTCGGATATTGAAGAAGAAAAGAGCGACAAACAGGACGGCGGCAATCTTTTACAAACTCTGTTTGCCAACGGCAACAAAGTTTTGACGGCAGAAGACGGCGACTTAAACGTAAACAGCGAAACCCGCCGTATGCTGGTGCTGTTTTCTGACGGTACTTACCTTATTGACGAAGCTCACCGCTTTGACGGTCAAGTTCTGAACTTTACGGCTATCGCCAAACGCCGTAAACTGATTATTCACACGCCTAAATACGTTTCGGCTCAAGAAATTGCTGCTATTTATGCTTACGCAGTCCGCGGTTCCGGTCAAATTAAAATGACCGCTCAGGAATCTGTAGACTACCAGATGCAGATTGACTTTTTAAGCGTGATTAACCGCGCGGCGGCTAAAAAGGTGTCCGATATTCACGTTATTGTGGCGGACTCTACGCTGATTATGTTCCGTGTAAACGGTATGATGGAGCGAGAGCTGGAATATTCGCAGGAATGGGGCGAAGCCTTTGTGCGTGCGGCCTTTGCGTCGGCCGATATTTCTGATGCCAACTATGCGCAAAACGAGTTTCAGGGCGCGCAAAAACTAGGTTCTACGCCTTTGCGCGGCACCGACGGCAAATTAACCCTGCCGCATAACGTGCTGGCTATCCGTTTGCAATTTAACCCTGTGGCTTTCGGTTCGCAGTATTTGGTTATGCGTTTGCTGTATGCCGATGATAACCCGAACGGCAACGGCGATTTAAAGTCGCTGGGCTTGGGCGAGCGCGAGCTTAACCTGTTTTACCGTCTGCGCGCCACGGCCGTAGGTCTGAACATTGTGGCCGGTCCGACCGGTTCCGGTAAATCTACAACCCTGCAGCGTAACATGATTAAGCTGATTCAGGAGCGCAACGGCGAAATTAACGTTATTACCGTGGAAGACCCGCCTGAATATCCGATTCCGGGCGCGCGGCAAATGCCGGTGACAAACGCCAATACCGAAGAAGAAAAAGATGAAGAGTTTACTAAAGCGCTGTCAGCGGCTCTGCGTTCCGACCCGGACGTGATGATGGTCGGTGAAATCCGTTCGCTTTCCGCCGCCGACTTGGTGTTTAAAGGCGCCTTGTCCGGTCACAGCGTATGGTCTACCTTGCACGCCAACTCGGCTCCGGCAATCATTACCCGTTTGCGCGATATGGGCGTGCAGCCGTATATGTTAAGCGATCCGGAAATTATGAAAGGGCTGATTTCTCAGCGTCTGTTCCGTAAAATCTGCCCGTATTGCCGTATTTCAGTTAAAGAGCGCATGAGCGACCCATCTTTCCAGCGTTTGAAAACTGCGCTGGGCGACTATGGCATAGAAAATACCTATCTGCGCGGTCCGGGGTGCAAATACTGCAACCACCGCGGCGTTATCGGCCGTATGTCCGTGCCGGAAATTATTGTTCCGGACGCCCACTTTTTACAGCTTATGGTAAAAGGCGACACCAAAAGCGCGATTGACTATTGGGTCAGCGAACTTGACGGGCGCCCGCTGCGCGAAGCCGCTATTGAACGTATGCTTAAGGGATATATTGATATGGATGAAATTGAGCGTTGGTGCGGTTTGCTGGATCAGCGTCCGATTTATTAGGAGTGAAAAATGCCTGAAGTAAAAAAACAAAGTGCCTTTAACAAAGCCATGCGCAGCAATAATAAATGGCTGACGACTTATGCTAAAATTATGTGTTCTATTTCAAACAAAAACCGTTTGAAAATTTACCGTAAACTGGCGGCTTTGCTGCGTAACCGATTTTCTTTGATGAACTCGCTGGATATGATTTACAACGGTTTGTCAGACGACGGCAAGCATCCGTCAGACCCGATGGCGATTGCCGTAAGCTCGTGGGGACGCGCATTGCAGGAAGGTCATCCGTTTTCAGACTGCTTAAAAGGCTGGGCGCCGAGCCGTGAACGACTGATGCTTTCGGTGGGCGACGTTTCAGACTTGGAAAGCGCGCTTTTAAACTTGATTAAAGTTACCGAGGGTTCTACCCGCATGATCCGCCCGATTGTCAGCGCCATTGCCTACCCGTCATTTTTGATGATGATGTCTGTATTGATTTTGTATGCTATCGGTGTGTACATGGTGCCGCCAATGCTTGATGCCGCGCCAAATACCCGCTGGACCGGCACGGCAAAAACCTTGATTGAGCTTTCAGAATGGATTCAGGAAAACTGGCTGATTGCCTTTGCCATTCTTCCGACCATTGCCTTGCTTATTTATATTTCAATCGGTTATTGGACCGGCAAAATCAGAGTAAAAATAGACCATTGCCCGCCTTGGTCGCTGTATAAAATCTTTACCGGTATTACATGGCTGCTGGCTTTGTCTGCCTTGGTAAAAGGCGGCGTGCCGGTTTCAGTAGCGCTGACCTCGCTGCGCCGCGACTCCAACAAATATCTGAAAGAAAAAATTGACGGCGCGCTGTTCCACATCAAAAACGGTGATAACTTAGGTCAGGCCTTGGATAAAGCCGGACATGAATTTCCGGATAAGCAGATTATTACCGACTTAAAAATTTATTCCGAATTGGATAACTTTGAAGAGGCTTTGGATAAGCTGGCTAATGAATGGCTGGAAGAATCTGTTTATTTGATTGAGCAACGTGCAGAAATCATGAACATGGTCGCCATGCTTGCCGTTTCCGGTATTATTGCTTGGGCTGTGTTCGGTACATTTGATATGCAAGACCAGATTACCAGCGCCATGGGCAAATAGGAGGCTGCGGATGATTGTGCATTTAGACATGGAAAAAGCCCGCTTAAACGGAGCGTTAGGTTTTGTGCTTTTAGCGGTGCTGCTGGCAGCCTGCGTGGGACTGAGCCTGCTTTTGCTGCATAATCCGCACAAAGACCTGCAGCGGGCGGTTTTTGCCACAGCGGAAAGAGTCCATACCTATTACCGCGACCGCCCCGGATATTGGAAACTTTCCACCGAAACAGCCAAAAGCGACAATCTGCTGCGCGAGGACTTGCTGAAATATAAAGAATATGAATTTCAGATTGGACAAGGCGCTGACGGCGCCGCCGGACTGCCCAGCGACATGAGTTTTGACATTACTGCCGCCAAACTTAACAAATCAGCTTGCATATCTTTGAGTGAAATGCCGCTAAGTGAAAGCGGCAAGCTTACCCTAATGAAAATTACAATTACAAACGAGCAGAATTCTATAGAATTTTCATGGGGCGGCGAGCATAAACTGCCCATTGCTAAATATTCCGCCCGCTCCTATTGTCTGACGCACGGCAATACGATTATGTGGACATTCCAATAAAAAACTGCGGCATTTAAGAAAAAACTTATCTAAGTTACCTAACTAAAAAAATCCTTTTGTTTTTACTTTAAACAAAGGGATTTTTCATCTTTACATTTATATCTTTTTTCTATACTCTGACTTTTAGATGGTATTGATAAAACCGTTCGGGGTGTGACAACCTCTCATATACGCGTCTAATAGGGCAAAGACGTTAATTTTGTGCTTTCTGGTCAAACGACTGGAAGGCAGCAAAATATGTATAAGCTAATATGCTGCACTATTTCGTATATGATAGTTGTCAACTTCCAGTCGCTCTTATCAAGCGGCTTTTTTTATATTTAGAAAAAGGAAGAACATACTATGAAAAAAATAATTTTATGCGGAGCAGCGCTATTATTGGCCGCTTGTCAAAATATTTCACAAAAAGATTTTCAGCTGGCTGATTTTCAGTCTGAAAAATTACCGCCTTTAGAAGCTGTTGTAGATGTTAATAATTTAGAGAGTGTGTTTAGCGCCGGCGGTTATTATGGCACCTCTTACAATAACGGCACACTATATAATGATAATAGCAGCTGGGTGCAGACTACCTCAATAAGCGGCGCTTACGTCAAAGATTCCCGCATTCAAAACACAGTTACATTATTTAATGATTTTGTAAAAGATAAAGTCACCTCGCCTTACGGAGCTAAAAAAGGCTCAATGCGCCTGACTATTGATTATCGCAATAATCAAAAAAATTATACCAATATTTTAACCGGTTTAGCTACCGTATTTTCTGTTTATACATTGTCTCTTGTCGGTTTTCCGGTAAAAAGCTACGAAGATGAAATGAAACTGAGTGTTGAAATCTATAATAACCGCAAAGAAATGATTCGCCGCTACTCGGCTGTTGTTGACAATAAAACTTGGGTCGCATTATATTGGGGATATAATATGAGCGATGTTGCAGATAAAACCTCTTTAGATAATGTGCGCCAAGCTCTTAATCAAATAGGTATGCAAATCAGCGCAGAAGCTCCGCAAATTAAAAATTTATTAAACTAATTTTTTATAGATTACTGCAAACCCGCTAAAAGCCGGATTTTTAGCGGGGAATACACCAAGCAGCCGGAGGCGCCGGATGCCTCTGAATGGTGCGTATTATAAAAAAAGAACCGAGAAAGATTTATCCTTTCATCGGCGGCCAGCTGAAGCGTCAGAACTGAGGATAAATCTCATTCCAACAGATAGCACTTCTTTAAGAAAGGAATATATACAGCAAGCTAGTCATTGTCAATGATAATTTTAAGTGGAGAAACTATTACAATAACATAGAGAATTTGGGGCTAACATCCCAAGCGTCTGAGACTGCCCGAGAGCCAGGTCAAACGTGGAGCGCTCACATCCCTGACTCACCCCGCATTGTTTATATAACACTACAAAATAATATTGTCAGCAATAATTTGCAACATATAAGCGAATCATAAATTTAAGAAAAAACTTGACATTGGTTACCTGATGTGTTATAAAATTATCATAATGAAAAAGTGTGCATGAGAAATCGGCGCACTTTTTTGTTATTTGAAAATTTAGTCATACAACCGAAAAATCCTTTTGTTTTTCCTCAAACAAAGGGATTTTTCATTTTAAATTTAAGGAGTTATTATATGAGTGGTAAACTAAGAAATTCATTGAAAAGAAATTTTTATTTAAGAGATGAACGAGATTTGTTAGATAAACAAATTGCGCTGCTTAAAGAAAATAATTATCCGCCTGAAGAAATTCAGGCTTTGGAAAAACAGCGCGCTGTTGTAGAGGAGGCTTTTAAAAAAGGAACTTATGACTCTGCAGAACCCGAAACCATAGGACAAAAAAGCTATGATTATTTTTATGAACCCAGCCGCGATGTATGGGATAAATTCAATAGAACTTATCCTGACGGTGCAGACGGCGAGCGCATGCGCCAATATGACAATCGCCAAGATATGATTGCTAAAGTAAACAACGGCACATATACAATAGATGATTATAAAAACGCGGCTTATAAGACAATTCCGCAAATTACACCGCTGCCTAAAACCAATCAGCAAATACCTCAGCAAAATGCCGCTCCGCAGGAATCTGGATTTTGGACGCTAGAAAATGCAAAAAAATACTTGAATCAGGCTAAACAACTGGGATATACTGTTGTAAACGGCTATTCTATGGATTATTTGGATGAATTGTAAGGAGCTGCAGAAAGCGGCGCCTATGGTGCGATGGAAGCTTTCTTAAAAGCTTTTGCCGGTTACAAACCCAAAGAAAGCACTTTGAACAGCATGAAAGAAACCTATGTGCAAGGAAAAGATGAAATGCGCGGAGAATTGCAGCAATTTAAAGAGGAATATCCGACATTATCCAATATTGCAGATGCCGCTGGCTCTGCTTTGACGCCGTCAGTATTTTCTAAAGGAAAACGTTTTGATGTAATCCAAAATATACGATATCCGAGCTTTAATTCTTTATCCTATGGAACTGTAGGCAGTATCGCAAAAAATCAAGCGGCAAATGCTGTAACCAACGGCGTACTCAGCGGAATCGGAAGTTCTGAGGAAAACACTCTTAGCGAATATGTCCAAAATATCGGGAAAAATGTTACTGAAAATTTAATCACTACTAAAATCGGCAACAAAATGTTTGGCAGAAATTTAGGAAATTCGCTAGAACGGACTATGCTGGATATTTCTGTTAATTCCGGTCTTGATAAATTTGAAGATATTAAAAGGAAAAAGTAAATATGAAAGATTTTTGGGAAGATCTTTGGGAAAATTTTGTTAAGCCATATTTATTAGTGCTAATCTTAATAGGCGGAATATGCTGGCTTTTGGTGTATTCATACCTTATTTTGGTTGGCGAATTGCAATGGTTTGATTTTATGGGACTTATCCTTATATTTTTTGATGTATTGATTACCTTTTTTTATCAAAAAAGCAGACTTGCACGGCTTTTAAGACCCATTGCTAATTCTCAAGGTTTCTTTTGGATATTATGTTGTG
>SAMEA3663093__coassemble_719_pt1 | contig 19165 bp, 14 predicted proteins | sample SAMEA3663093__metabat2_high_PE_008 | metagenome-assembled genome bin SAMEA3663093 (sample SAMEA3663093) | pig gut metagenome | biome: pig gut; feature: pig-associated habitat; material: faeces | place: France | collected 2012
CGTTTTTTATTGTTAAAATCAAGTCCTCTTGGAGTTCTTTTGATGCCTTGAAATGTTCAAAATCAAAAAGTTCTTTTATGGCAATGTTAAAAAATGTTGCGAGTTTTTCTATGTTTTCTTCTTTTTGTATTTCTATTTTATGCGATTCTCGCAATCCTTTTAGTAAAAGGATTAGAATCAAAAGGTGACACAGTTGTTGATAAGGTAGAAACTCAGAAGATGAAAGACAGTTCAGCTAGGAGAATTGTAAAGAAGTCTTTGAGTTTCGGTAGAATTTTAGGTATGTTGAACCGTCCTAATACGAACCTTATCCGTGCGCCTATGTGTTGAGGGACGTTGCTGATGATAAGTCTGTCGGTTATGCGAATCCGGTCGTTGATTAGTATTTAGTAATAATGCGCTTTAGAGCTTATAATTACATTAAATAATCCGGATTTTGAGCCTAATTCAAAAAGTTAATTTTGAGTTAGGCTGCGCAAACGAATGTGCAAAGCGGTCAGGAACAGTTTGATAGCTTGTACAATTACAAAGAATATCAATGCAGAATGACAGATTGATTTCTGTTTACTGGATTTTATTAACTGACGCAAGGACTTAGGCTCCCCATAAGTTAATCAGCAAAGTTTTTAACAATTTTAAATTTATAAACGAAAAATAACCGCAGCGTTCTTGACTGAACCCTGCGGTTATCGCTTTTTTAATGATATTGCACTAATTGCCGTCATAAACAAAATAATAATAGGGAAAGCTTTTCTATATTTTTTTAATCTGGAAGCGTGTAAAAAAACAGCTGTTTAATTTATGTTTTTTGTGCATTTTTTAACTTTTTCTAGTTAATATAAGAGAAGTTAATCTGTTATTTAGGTGTGAAAATGAAAAAGAACATTCAGATGCTCAAACTCCTAATATTCGGGAAAAAAGTTGTCTGTAGTTTATTTAGACGGTAAAATTTATTTATCGCAAGGCAATAGCAGAGGCAATTTTTTGACCGAATAAAGTTCTTTACTTTCTTTATGGCATAAGCTATAAAATTTACAGGCATAGAGATATGCTTAGGGCGTCAGAAACCCTTTTAATCGTAATCAGTCACTTGCATAAGTGACTTTAAACTGTTTATGCCGATTTCTGTTTTTGGACGGATGTCGGTTAAATAAGGCATAAGCCGAATAGGCCGAGCCGTTTTATGATTACGATTTACGGTTTCTGAACATCCGCCCGCCTATATAGCGGGTTTTGTTTTTATGTGCAATTTTGGGAGGTTTAGAAATATGAAAAATCAACGTGGCCGCAGTATGATAGAAATGCTGGGAGTTCTGGCAATTATCGGCGTTCTCTCAGTCGGTGGTATTGCCGGATATTCCAAAGCTATGGAACATTTCAAACTTAATAAAGCTATTAGCGAATACAGCTATTTAATTTATGGATTGTTGGAGCATCTTACAGATTTGAAAAATGTTTCTAAAAATGGAACAGCTGGTAGGCAGTATGGGTTGACAGATATTGTTGAGGCGGCAAATTTAGTGCCGAAAACCTGGATAAGAGACAACAACGCCGATTTTCATGACCCAAACGGAAATTATATCCGAGTTTTTTCTGCCGACGGGCGTGTGGTTATAGATATGTATTTAGGTAGTTTTCAAGTTGTTGAAAATAAATCAGCTTCAACAGCATTTTCTCCAAAATTATGTTCGCGGATTATGCAGGATATTGTGCAACCCTTAGCTTCTGTTTTATATGTTGCATGGTTTACAAATGATAGCGGAAAATATTATTATTGGGGCGAATCTTACTGTTTTGTAAATCAAAAATGCATACGAGAGCTAACCTTACAAGAAATTAACAGCGCATGTAAATCATGCACAAAAGAAGCAGGTAAAGTTTGCGGACTTATTTTAGCGTTTTGAAAAAAGCCTCAAAATTAGTATTACACTAGCTTTGAGGCACCTTAAATTTATCTTACGCACATGCAATAAATTGTTATTACAATCATTGCAATAGCGTACCATTTCGTTATTTTCCAAGAAGTTTTTTTATCTTCTTCATAACGGTTTTCATATTCTACCTTGTTTGTCATTTCAAGTAATCCAAGATAAATGAATGTGCAAACCACAAGCAATATACAATAAACAGCAATCATAATTATTAAATATTAAAAATAAGATTTAAAATCTATTGTAATTTCATAGATATAAGCCCGCGGGCTTGCTTTTCTTTTTTCACATCGTCATATCCAACAAAAATTTTAGTTTGAGAGTTATCTTTTTCAAAATCTAAATGGATATAACCTCCTTTAGAGCTATCGCTATTGAGGCTTGATGACCAGTAATCACCAGAAAAAACAGGAAGTTTGCATTTTTGTAAAATAGGGTTGATTAATTTGCCATTATTTCCTATTTTCTGTAACAATTCAATTTGCGGCAGCTTAAATCCACCTTTATGAATATCCATATGTGGCCAGTTCTTTGAAGCAACCTGTTGTTGGGCATTTGCAAAATCTGTTGTTTTCCAATCAATTTTGTCAATGGTATCTCCATATACGACTAAGTTTTCGGTATCAACATAAACAACAACAGCCATTAGTTCTTGCTTCCAAAAACTAACCATTCGCGGTGGAATATAGGTTGAAGCTACAGAATTTCCTGCGTACCAAAACATTCCAGGTTTAATTTCCGAAATGTTTTTAGCACTCAGCTTAATAAAATCAACTTTAGATATAAAGTCTTCTCTTTTTTTCTCTAAAGCTTTTTCACTAGCTTGTTCTTTCCTTCGTTTTTCTTCATCTTTAATAATTTCTTTCAAACGAGAAAGCGGAATTTGCTGGTTTTCAATCCAGTTTTGCAACACTATTTCCTCTTCAATATCCAAAGCCTGTAAGTGCTTTTGCAATTCTTCGCACTTTCGTTCGTCAGACATAAAACGGAATTGCTTTAGCCAATATACAATAACTTTGTCTTGGTTAAGCTTGAGGATTTCAACAAGTTTGTTTAGCTGCTGAAAAGGCGTACCATATAAATTGTATTCCATAATTAGTAAAAATTAAGTTTGTAAAATATATTCATAAAAATTTCAATTTATAATAGGATATTCATATTTTGCCAAATTTGTCAATAAAAAAATCCCTTGCAACAAAGCAAGGGATTAAGAAATGGTGCCATTAGCAAGAATCGGACTTGCGACCCCGTCATTACCAATGACGTGCTCTACCACTGAGCTATAATGGCGTTACTAAACTAAAAACATAATACTTAACAGATGACGGGGTCTGCTCCCCCGCTTGTCGGTCTAGGCTCGCCGCGGTCGTTTTACTTTCCTTGCTTGCCAAGCCCTTACAAGGCGTTACAGACAAAAATAACAAAAAATTGTTATTTTTGCTTAGCCGCTACCAATGACGTGCTCTACCACTGAGCTATAATGGCAACGGCAGAAACTCATCAACTGAAATATCCCAGCAACAAATTTCATATAACAACATACAGATAAGATTTTAAAAATCAATGTATTTTTTTATAAAAGTGCAAAATTTATGCAAAATTTTTACTATTTGTCTGTTATGTTATGCTGTGATTATTGTAAAAATAAATAGTTAGAGGGAAAAATGAGCGCTAAAAATCCTGAAAAAAAAATAAAAAAATCAGATAAAACAGAGAATTTTGATTTGCCGGAACAGACTGAAAGCTGGTTTTCCAACGGCTTACATCGCTTTATGATTGTTTTTAGCGTGATGTGGTTTGGTATTGTTGCCATATATATTACCAAATTTTTCGGCTGGGATAATCTTTTTTCTATGATGCCTAATGAATTTAGCGGTTTTATCGCCGGAATCTCTTTGCCTTTGGCAATTGTTTGGGTGGTTATGGCGTATATTGACCGCGGCAATAGTTTTCGCAATGAGACACAGATGCTGCGCGATTCGCTGAATCGGGTTATTTTTCCGGATTCTAATGGTAACGCCGCAACAAAAATGATTGCCGACGCCATAAAAGCTCAGGTTTCCGAATTAAAAGAGACAACACGCGATGTCTGCGCTCAGGCTGATGTGATTAAACGAGATTTAAGTGACCGCATAGCCGAGATGAAATCTCTTGCCGGAGAGTTGGATACTTATTCTTCGCAAACAATGCAGGAATTAAATTCTGAAATAAAAAAACTTGTTGAAAATTTTACATTCGTGGCTGAAAAAGCCGCTTCAACTACAGCAGATTTTCGTGTGAATACCATGCAGATACGCGAGGACAGCGAACAGCTGTCGCAAATTATGAAGCCGATGGTAAATGAAATGGTTACCGCGGCGGAAAATATTAAGGAAGTCGTGAATGTAAATAATGAAAACATAGAAAAAGCACAGGCTCAGCTGAATAATTATTCAGAATCCAGCCAGCTGGCGATTGGCAAGATTATTGAATCTTGGGCGGAAAAAGGCGAAAATCTGGAAAAAACTTTTCTGCGTACGGCGGAAAACTGCGAAGAGCTGTTTCATCGCTTGGATTCAGGCATTTCGCATATAGAAAACAGCATTAGCGAGCAGAAAACCGTAGTTGAGCAGCAATCGGCGATTTTGGATAAAAATTCCGGTTATTTAGATAAAAAACTCGGCGAATACGGCAAACTAATCAGTCTTGAAGTAGAGGCTATGATTGAACGTTCTAATACTTTAGAGCAAAATATTCAGGCTCAGATGAAAAATATAAAAGAAGCTTCACAGCAAACTGAAGAAATTTTTGGACGTTTGGGGACGGATATTTCTGATAAGCGTCAGCTTTTGGAAACAGAAGGCAGTCGCATGGTTAATAATATTCATTTAACAGTCGGAAATTTGGGAGAAGAAGTGGCGCGTTTGCAAGATTTTTATAAAAACACCCAGGATAAAAACAGCGAATTAGGCAAAGTATTTTCATCTATAGCTCAAACCTTAAAAGAAATGGAAGATGGTTTGCTGGCGAGCGTCAATAACTTCAGCAGCAAGGCCGGAGGCGTGGTTGATAAGTTTAACGAGGTTAACAGTCTGGTTTCCGGAAATATCGGCAAATTGTCGGAAACTGCCGACAGCATTGCTAACCAAAGCAAAACAAATGCCGGTTTGCTGATTGAGCAGGATGAGTATGTCAATAAGTCTTTGGCCAGCCTGAAGCAGATTAGCTCGCAGATAGCCGTGCTGAATAAGGATATGTCAGCCGCAGCCGGAACCGTGGGCAAAACTTTGGCAGCTTATGAAAATAAAATGTCGGCATTCAGCAAGGTAATGGGCGAGCATCTGAACGATTTAAACGAAAATTATGATAAAACTCAAAAGCAATATGATGAGTTTAATCAAAAATTTAAGGTTGCCAGCATAGATTCGTTTATGAAAAATTCTGCCGATATCATAAGTGAATTGGAAACAATTTCTATTGATATCAACAGCATATTTAACAAAACCGGCGATGATGAAGTTTTGTGGAAAAAATATTACGAGGGCGACCATAGTGTTTTTGTGCGCTACCTTTCAAAAAATATGACTAAAAAAGAGGTTGTCGCTGTGCGTGAAGATTATGAGAAAAAGCCGGATTTCCGTGTGGTTGTAGATAAATACTTGGATGATTTCAACAGCCTGATAGAAGCTGCCCGCAGCAATAACCGCGCCAGCACATTGCTTGCTTTGATTTCCGGTTCGGATATCGGTAAAGTTTATTATATTTTATCCCGCGCTTTAGGAAAGGTTAACTAGCTGATGACTTTTGGCGGATTTGCAAGTCCGGTGTTTTTAGCGCCGATGGCCGGAGTTACAGACAAACCGTTCCGGCAGATTTTGACATCCTGCGGCAAAGGCAATATGTATGCGGAAATGGCGGCTATAAATGCTTTGCAGCGCAAGAATCCCAAAAGCTGGCAAATTGCCGATGTGCGTCCCGAAAATTATCCGGTAGTGGTGCAGCTGGTGGGCAATGACGCAGGTTTATTTGCCGAAGCGGCAAAATTAGTTGCAGATTTAGGCGCACGTTCTTTGGATATTAACATGGGCTGTCCGGTTAAAAAAATTGTCAATAATGAATCCGGTTCGGCGCTGATGAAAGATATGCCGCGCGCTGCCAAAATTATTGAAGCGGTGGTAAAAGCCACGCCGCTCAGCGTGAGTGTAAAGTTTCGCAAAGGCTGGGATAATGAGCATATAAACGCGGTGCCGTTTGCTAAAATGTGCGAGGAAAGCGGCGCTTCGTATATCACGGTTCACGGGCGTACGCGGGCGCAGGGCTATAGCGGCGAGGCTGATTGGAATATCATTAAGGCTGTTAAAGAAAGCGTCAAAATACCGGTTATCGGCAACGGCGATATAGATTCGCCGCAAAAAGCCAAGCAGCGTATGCAGGAGAGCGGCGTGGACGGAGTGATGATTGGACGCGCGGTGCTGGGCAATCCGTGGCTTTTAAGTCAGACGCATGAATATCTGCTGCATGGTACATTGCCGGCTGAGCCGACAGTACGGCAAATTAAAGAAATTTTGCTGAAGCATTTGCATCTGCTTATGGAGTATTACGGCGAAAAAGCCGGAATAGCTGTGTCGCGCAAGCATGTCGGCTGGTATGTCCGCAGTTTGTATGAGGCTAAAAAGTTTCGCGAGCAATATACAAAGCTTACGGATTTTGAAACGGCGGAAAAACTTATAAATGATTATTTTGCGGGGTTGGAATAATGAAAATTGTTATCGGCGGCGCTTCCAGCGTCGGTAAAAGTTTAGTCGGATACCTAAGTTTGGGCAGCAATGATATTGTGGTGGTGGATGAAGACGCCGCAAAACTTGATGAAATTGCTAAAGAATACGACATTCAGCCGGTTACTGGGTCTATATCTAATCCGGATATTCAAGAAGCCGTCGGCATGAAAAAAGCCGATATGATGATTGCCGTAACCGAAAATGACGAGGTTAATCTGGTGGCGTGTCAGGTGGCTTATACTTTGTTCGGCGTGCCGCGGAAAATCGCCCGCGTTGATTCGCAGTATTTTTTGAACCCGCTTTGGAATAAGCTTTATAATGAAAAAAGCCTGCCGGTAGATTTAGTGATTACTCCGGATATTGAAATTGCTTCGTTCTTGGTTGGTTTGTTTAAGCTGCCCGGAAGTATGGCTGTTTATCCGTTTTTAAATAAGGAATTAAATATTTTTAATTTCCGCCAAAAAGACACGGATATACCTTTTATGAAATTTTCGCTGAACCACATCAACAGCAAGCTGGCGGAGCTTTCGGCGGCGGTGGTAATGATTTTGCGCGGAAACTACCGTATTTTAGCCAATGAAGAAGATATTTATCTGCAGCGCAACGATGTTATTTATATTGCCTGCCCGCCGGAGCGCAATATAGATGTTATGCGGCTGTTCGGTGTAGACCATAATCCGTATGAAAAAGCTGTGATTTTCGGGGCGAATGCGATTTCTTATTATTTAGCGGCTCAGCTGGAAAATGATGAAAATATTATCAGCTGCAGTATTGTGGAGAGTGATACGGCAAAGGCGCACCGCCTGGCCGAAAAATTGAATAAAGCTTCAGTTATAGCCGGAGAGATGATGAGCGACCGCATTTTAGAAGACGCCGGTTTTGCGGCGGCTGATGTCAGCGTGGCGGTTACCGAAAAAGATAAAGACAACCTCCTGATTTCTTTGCTGGCCTCCAAAAATAAAGATACTCAGGCCGTTTCGCTGATAAATTCGCGTGAATATAATGTGCTGGCAACTAATATCCGTAACAACACGATTATAGACCGTTCGGTTATTACCGTTTCCGGTATTTTACAGTATTTGCGCCGCGCTCGCATAAATGAAGCCTATGCCTTGGGGCGTGAAATGGGAGAAATTTGGGAAATCCGTCTGGGCGAAGACAGCAGCAATGCCGGTCAGACGATTAAAGAGCTTAAACTGCCTGAAAACAGCGCTGTTTTGGCGGTTGTCAGCGGCGAAGACTTTATTTATAATCCGGATGAGTATCGGCTAAAAGAACAAGACAAGCTGATTGTCTATGTTTCTCCGGCGGATATCAGAAGCATTGAGCAGGTGTTTTATCGTTAAATACTTCAAAATAAAGCCTAAAAACTCTTGAAATTTTAAAAAAATGCGCTATTGTTAGGCAACTTTAAGCCCGTGGGATGTATTTTCCGCGCCGCTTTTTTGTGAAGATTTTATAAAAGGAAAATTTAATAATGAGTATGAGAAACATTGCCATCATCGCCCACGTTGACCATGGTAAAACCACCTTGGTAGACGGGCTGTTGCGCCAAAGCGGTACATTCCGTGACAATCAAAAAGTAGCCGACTGCGTTATGGACAGTAACGCTTTGGAGCGTGAAAGAGGTATTACCATTCTTTCTAAATGCACTTCTGTTGATTGGCACGGCACTCATATAAACATTGTAGATACTCCGGGACACGCTGACTTCGGCGGCGAGGTAGAGCGTATTTTATCTATGGTTGACGGTGTTGTTTTGCTGGTAGACGCTTCTGAAGGTCCGATGCCGCAAACTAAGTTTGTTTTGGGCAAAGCTTTGAAAATCGGCTTAAAACCGATTGTGGTTATTAACAAAGCCGATAAGCCGGATGCCCGTCCGGACGAAGTTTTGAATGAAATCTTTGATTTGTTCGTCAGCCTGAATGCTAATGACGAGCAGTTGGATTTCCCGATTTTGTACGCTTCCGGCCGCAACGGCTGGGCTGTGCGTGATTTAGCAGATGAACATAAGGATTTAACTCCGCTGTTTGAAACCATTTTGTCTTATGTCAGCGAACCGGTCTGCGAGCCGGATAAACCGTTTAGAATGCTGGCTACAACTTTGGAATCCGATAAATTTGTCGGACGTATTCTGACCGGTAAAATCCAGAGCGGCAGCGTAAAAGTGAATGATGCTGTAAAAGTTATTAACGAACACGGCGAAGTAGAACGCGCTAAAATTACCAAAATTATGGCCTATAAAGGTTTGGAGCGTGTGGCTTTGGATTCGGCTCATGCCGGCGATATTGTGGCTGTAGCCGGTATTGTTAAAGGCACGGTTGCCGATACTATCTGCGCTCCGGAAGTAGATGTAAAAGACTTTATTAAGGCTCAGCCGATTGATCCTCCGACATTGGCTATGACTTTCTCGGTAAACGATTCTCCGCTGGCCGGCAAAGAAGGCGACAAAGTAACATCCCGCGTGATTTGGGCGCGTTTGGAAAAAGAAGCTGAGGGCAATATCGCTTTGAAAATTTCCCGCACCGATAACTCTGATACTTTTGAAGTTGCAGGACGCGGCGAGTTGCAGCTCGGTGTATTGATTGAAACCATGCGCCGTGAAGGCTTTGAACTTTCTATTTCTCGTCCGCGCGTTATTATGAAACGTGATGAAAACGGTCAGCTTTTGGAGCCGGTTGAAGAAGTTGTTGTGGATGTGGATGAAGAATTTTCCGGCGCTGTTGTTGAAAAATTAAGTAAACGCCGAGCAGAATTGGTAGAAATGATTCCATCGCAGGTTGGCAATAAAGTTCGTTTGATTTTCCATGCTCCTTCTCGCGGTTTAATCGGCTATCATTCAGAATTTTTGACCGATACTCGCGGTACCGGCGTAATGAATCGTATTTTTTATGAATTTGAGCCATATAAAGGAGAAATTGAAGACCGCCGCAACGGTGTGATGATTTCCAGCGAAAATGGTCAAGCTATTGCTTATTCTTTGTGGAAACTACAGGACAGAGGTCCGATGTTTGTAGAGCATAACAGTCCGGTTTATGTGGGTATGATTATCGGCGAACACACAAAATATAATGATATTGAAGTAAACCCGACCAAGTCTAAGCAGCTGACAAATATCCGTGCTGCCGGTAAAGATGAGGCTATTGACCTTATTCCGCCGCGTAAGCTTAGTTTGGAACAGGCTTTGGCTTATATCCAGTCGGATGAACTTTTGGAAGTTACGCCAAAATCATTGCGCTTAAGAAAGCGTATTTTGGATCCGATTGCCCGCAAGCGTGCCAAACCGGAAGCTGTAGAATAAAAATAAAGCGCCTTTGCGGCGCTTTTCTTTATTGAATTTTAAGCATTTTTGCGCTACTCTGAAAGCATTGAGGAGAAAATTATGTCCGAAGCTGAAGTTCATAAAAAATGTCCGGAATATTGTCCGTTTTTGAAAGCAAACAACACTTTTTGCGAACTGTTTAAGCGCGCGCTGCAGCAAGTTTCCAAGCTTCCGCAGAAATGCGAAGACTGCCTTAATCCGGAACAGCGCATGGAATCTTACAAGTCATTGGGCTTGACGCTGGATAACCGCATTCAAATGTGGCAGAAAGCCGTAGTTAAACATAATGAGATAGAGCTGGGCAAACGCCGCGAGGAAGAGGCTCTGCGTCAAAAATTTGCGGCATTTCTGGCTGATAAATTCGGAGACAGACCGCCTTTGGACGGCAATACCTATCTGAATAATCTGGTTATAAATCTGTTTATGGTGCTTGATAATACGGAGCGTCATATGATGATGTCGGTGCTGAAAGGCCGGGGAGGAGATTCGCTGCTGCTGGCGATTGACCGCGCTCCTAAAGACGATTCTTTGCTGCGCAATGTTAGGCGTGAACTGGATTCGCATTATCAGGAATATCAGCGGACTTTGCAAAATTCTATATCCGGACGTGAAAACGGACGTTCTTAATTCTGTTGATTTTTTGTCAAAATTATGCTATTGTCATTAAAAATGTTTTTTTAAGGATAAACTATGTCAAAAGAAACTTTGTTGCTGACAACAGCGGATAATCATGTGGTCGCCATTGCCCTGAACTATGGCAATGAAGCGGAAAAGCAAAGAAAAATGCTGCAATATCAGCAACTTTGCGAGCAGATTACCTATAAAGAATTTTTTGATAAATATAATAATTTTGCAGCTTCTTTGCAATGCGGCTCAGCCTTGGAAAAAGAGTTTTTAACGGCTGTAGATGCTAAAAATACAGAGTTTTTAGCCAAAGAGATAGCTCATTATGATTTTATGAAAAATCCGGCAGGATATAAAAACGGACTGAAAGAAAATAACTATCCGCCGCATATTGCTTCTGCCGCAAATACCTTGCACTTTGATAACCGGATTGACGATGCTGAGATTCCTCCGCTGATTAAAAATCTGGGTTATAAAATTGAGCCGCAGGATAATGTTTATGATGTATATTATGACAGCGCCAAGCAGGAATATACGATTAAAGATTTTGAGCCGCGCCGCGCCTCTGTTAATGTCGGCGAGAAACGTGTAAGCTTTGTCCGTAATCATTTTAAATTTTCGCCGAGTGATTATAGCACTTTAATGCAGCTGATTGCCCGCGCTGAGCGTGCAAGGCAAATAAATCCGCGCCGCCGGATTGCTGAAATTTTTCCAGACCCGAAAGAAAGAAGCTTATATAAGGTTTATTCTGATGAACATATTAAAGTAGCAAAGCAGCTTTTAATGCTGAAGCATGAGCTGACGCATGTTAAAAATACGGTGCTGCAAACCGGATATTGTCTGAAAAACGGTGCAAAACGCCTGTCGGTGGAGGATTATTACCGCTTGCAGGTAGAAGATGAATGCAGCGCCTATTTGTCACAGGTTTTTAATGCGGTAAATGCTTATTTGAAAAAAGGCAATCCTAAAGATTTCAGCATGTTTGACGGAGAATCTTCTCAGCTTTTGCTGGCAATGCGGAATATGCCGGAAAGCAAGCGTTTTGAATATGTGCAGAATCCTAAAAATTTGCTGGATTCGGCGTTTGCGTCATTTGAAAAAAATCATCGCCGCAGCTATGATAAAAAACAGTTTCTGAGAAATATGAAATTAGAAATTCAGCTTGTGCCTTTAAGTGCTGCCGAAGATACTGACCGGACAGAATTTTTTAAGCGCCGTTCGCTGCTGTATCGTTTCCAGCTCTATAATCCGCAGACCGGAGCTTATGAGGCGAAAAATCTGACTCCGTTAATTGATAAATCGCAGGAAGTTGAGCTTACGCCTGAGAATATCAGCAATATTATTGAACCGTGCCGGCATGATTTGTCGCGCCGTCTGGCTGAATTTAACCGCGATAAAAGCCGCGGATTGGTTAATCCGGACTTGGTGGATGAAGCTAAAGCGCTGATGCGCGGCAATCTGCATAAAAACCGGCTGATTAACAATATTAACGGCATGGAAATATCTGAATTGGCCGAAGCAGAAAAGCAGCCTGCAGGTCCGCAGCGTCCGAATGCGGCGCCGCAAAAGCCGTGTTCTTGGAATAAAGAGCTTAAAAAATATTGGAGCAAGCTTGACGGCTATAAAGAGATTGTTGATACAGAGCAGGAGTATTCTTTCAGCGTAAAGCAAAATAAAATCCGCTATACGGCAAAGGATAAAGTTCAGGTTGCTAAAGATGCAGAGTATGATATGTATGTAAAACTGCTGCAGGAGCCGAACAATAAAAACAAGCTGGTCATTTTTAAAGATACGCTGACTAAAGAACAAGCCTTGAAATTATATGTTGCTTGTGTTAATAATAACCGTCAAATGAAAGGGGCGGTTCCTAAAGATTTTTCAGCGCTGCAGAAATTGAGGGATATTCCGGCGGCTGATTTGCAAAAATGTCAGCAGACTATTCAGCAGGGCAATCGGCAAAATCCGCTGCTGCAAAGACAGCTGGCGGCTCGCAGCGGCAGATAACGGCTGAAAATTTATCTTCCGTAAATGAGTTTACAGACGGGTAATTTGTAAAAAATGATAAATTAGCCGCGAAAGCATAAAACTGTGCTGTAGAGTCAAAAAAACGCCCTTATTTTTAATTATGAAAAAGGAATGGTAAAAATGGATAATAAAACGATTTATGCTTTATCTACGGTGTTTGGAAAATCCGGAGTAGGGGTAATCCGCATTTCCGGAAGCAAAGCTTTTGAAGTAATTTCCCAAATGACAGATTTAGACGAAGCAAAAATTGTCAGCCGCAAAATGTATTTAACCAAATTTTACAATCCTGTTTCACATGAAACATTAGATAATTCTTTGCTGGTGGCTTTTAAATCTCCGGCTTCTTTTACGGGAGAAGATACGGTAGAGATAAATTGCCATGGCTCAAAAGCGGTTATCCGCAGCTTTTTAGAAGCCTTGTCGTTGCTGCCGGATTTTCGTTTGGCTGAACCTGGCGAATTTTCCCGCCGTTCATTTTATAACGGCAAAATGGATTTGACCGAAGCCGACGGTTTAGCCGATTTAATAGAAGCTGAAACATCGCTGCAGCAAAAAGTTGCCTTGCAGCAAATGGGCGGAACTTTGTTTGACTTGTATAATGACTGGCGCTCGCGTTTGGTTAATGTTTTATCATATATAGAAGCTTATATTGATTTTCCGGATGAGGATATTCCGCAGGATACGGTAGAGAAAATTGAAAACGGTGTATTTAAAATTTCTGAAGAAATTAAAAAACACTTGCAGCAGAATAATGTGGAAGAGCGGCTGCGCGATGGTTTTAAAGTTGTAATTGCCGGACCGACCAACGCCGGAAAATCCAGTTTAATAAATGCTGTTGTTAAAAGAAATGTGGCGATTGTTTCTGATATTGCCGGAACAACCCGCGATGTGATTGAGGCTTATGTAGATTTAAAAGGTTTTCCGGTAATATTTACCGATACGGCCGGACTGCGCGAATCTGCTGATGAAATTGAACAAATCGGCATTAAGCTGGCAAAAGATAAAATTGCTGATGCTGATTTTTGCTTGTTTATGTTTGATGCTGAAAATGATTCTCCGGAAATTTTTGACGAGTATATAAAAGCTGCTGCGGTGCCTTATGCTTTGGTTGCTAATAAAATGGATAAATTATCGGCTGAGCAGCAGAAAAAACTGCAGGAGAAAGGCTGTATTTTAATCTCGGCTAAAGAAAATCAAAATTTAAATGTAATTACAGATAAAATTTATGAAACATTTCAGAATATGTATGAAAAAAGCTCGGCTCAGCTGATTACCAGACAGCGCTATAAAGAATCGCTGGCGGAATGTTTAGAAAATTTGAGTCGTTTTAATCTGCAAAAAGAAATTGAATTGTCGGCAGAAGATATTCGTTTGGCTTGCCGGGCTATCGGAAAAATTACCGGTCAAGTGGAAGTTGATGAAATTTTGGATAAAATATTCAGCAGCTTTTGTATCGGTAAATAATAAAAACATTGTATTTAAATTTTGCTTATAAAAAATACGCTGTATTTAAATCGGTGCAGCGTATTTTAATTTGCATTTATTTTGGTTTTGTGCTTTAGTGTAAGAAAAATTTTAGAGGCAAAAATGAATAATATGTATGATGTGATTGTTGTCGGCGGCGGTCATGCCGGCTGTGAGGCTTGCGCTGCTGCGGCTCGTACCGGTGCCAAAACTTTGTTGGTTACTCATAAAATTTCTACAATCGGCGAAATGTCATGCAATCCTGCTATCGGCGGATTGGGTAAGGGACATTTAGTGCGCGAAGTAGACGCTTTAGACGGTTTAATGGGGCGGGTAATAGATAAAGCCGGTATTCAATTCAGAATGCTCAATTTATCTAAAGGACCTGCTGTGCGCGGACCGCGTGCGCAGGCAGACCGCGAGCTTTATAAAAAATATATGCTGCAGGCGCTGCAGGAAACTCCGAATTTGGAAATTAAAGAGGATGCAGTTGAAGGCTTGCTGATAAAAGATAATAATGTCTGCGGCGTCAAGCTTGCCGATGATACAGAAATTTTTGCTAAAGCTGTAGTTTTGACAACCGGTACATTTTTAAATGGCGTAATGTTTACCGGCCATCAAACTTCTATCGGTGGGCGTGTCGGAGATATTTCTTGCACAGGTGTAACACCATATTTAAAATCTTTAGGCTTACAGCTGGGGCGCTTGAAAACCGGAACGCCGTCCCGTTTAAACGGCGATACAATTAACTGGGATATTTTGGAAAAACAATCCGGCGATAAAAATCCGGTGCCGTTTTCGTTTTTAACCAAAGAGCTTAATAATCGCCAGATTGACTGCGGTGTAACATACACCAATGAAACGACGCATAAAATTATCCGTGATAATTTTTCTAAGTGCGCTTTATTTTCCGGCTTGATTACCGGTAAAGGGCCGCGCTATTGTCCGAGTATTGAAGATAAATTAGTCCGCTTTGCCGACAGAACCTCGCACCAAATTTTTTTGGAGCCGGAGGGATATGATACAAACGTTGTTTATCCAAACGGTATTTCTACATCCTTGCCGGCAGACGTGCAGGATGCTTTTATCCATACGATGAAAGGCTTAGAAAATGTGGAGATTCTGCGCTATGCGTATGCGATTGAATATGACTTTGTAAATCCGCAGGAACTTGACCATTGCTTAGCGGTTAAAAAGTCTAAGGGTTTGTATTTAGCCGGACAAATTAACGGCACTACCGGATATGAGGAAGCGGCGGCGCAAGGCTTGCTTGCCGGCGTTAATGCGGCTTTATTTGCGCTTAATCGCGGCAAGGAATTTAATATTGACCGCAGTCAAGGCTATATCGGCGTTATGGTGGATGATTTAATTACCAAAGGTGTTGATGAGCCGTACCGGATGTTTACTTCGCGTTCAGAATATCGCTTAGTGCTGCGTGCTGATAACGCCGATGCCCGTCTGACTGAGCTTGGCTATAATATCGGCTGTGTTTCTGAAAATAGATACAGTGTATTTAAAACTAAAGAAGAAAAAATTAAAAAATTTAATGACTTTTGCTTAAACAAAATCGTTTCTTATCCTGAAATAGAAGCCTTGAGAATAACTGTAAAACATAATGGTAAAAAGACCTTAAAAGATTTGCTGGGCTATCAAGATGTTTCACGTGAAACAATTTCTAAAATTGCACCGGAAAGCAAGGATATAGAAAATTCTGTTTATGAACAAGTTGAAATTGACGCTAAGTATGCCGGTTATTTAAAGCGTGAATATGAGGATATCGCTGTATTTAAACGTGATGAAAATTTGCAAATCCGCGACGATATAGATTATTCTAAAATCGGCGGACTGTCTACGGAAATGATTCAGCGCTTTACGGCGGTAAAACCAAAAACCATCGGCGAGGCTGCCCGCATAAAAGGCGTTACTCCGGCAGCAGTTACGGCAATTTTGGGATATATTAAAAAATGACAGTTCAGAATTTTTCATATCATTCACACACAAATTTTTCTGATGGAAATAATACGCTTGAAGAAATGGTCGCGCAGGCTAAAAAACTTGGTTTCTGTGAACTGGGTATAAGCGACCATTTGTGCGTGCATAAAAATATTAAGCAAAGTAAATCGTGGCCGTTATGGGAAAAAAGAGGAAATAGTCATATTTTTAAAAATGACTTTGAAACAATTTTGCCTGATTTTCAAAAACATTGTGAATATATTAGAAAAATCTCGCATAAAAGCGGCATAAAGTTATATGTTGGTTTTGAGGTAGATTATTTTACTTATGATGGATGGTTTTCTGAATTACAGGACTTTTTAAGTAAGTTGGATTATGATTATGTGATTACCGGCAATCACATGCTTTTTGATGAAAAATGTGAAAATATTATAGATTTGTATGATTTGCCTTCTTTCTATGATGATGAAACTTTGCAAAATGAATTATTGCTTCGGCATTTTAAAACTATTGAAATGGCGGTAAAAAGCGGTGTATTTAAATTTTTGGCGCATTTAGACTATGCTCGTAAGCTTGGAGAAATATGTTCTGCCGATAAATTTATACCTCAGAAAATACATATTTTGGATGCGCTTAAAAATAAGAATATGGGAATGGAAATCAGCACCAAAGGATTGAGAAAAATTAACGATTTTTATCCGAGTGATGAAATTTTAACTGAGGCAGCTAAGCGCAGTATTCCGTTTGTTATCAGCGATGATGCACATGCGGTTGCCGAGCTAGGCGATAGATTTGATTTGGCAGAGGCAGCTTTGGCAAAACATAATATTCAGCATAGAATTAAGTTTTAGTGAATAACAATTATATTTTGTTGCATAAAATTTAAATGGCGCATACTTTATAATCAGAGGTAAAAATGAATTTTGATGAAGAAGTTTTGAGTTATGGTGTTTCACGTGAAACATTGCAAAAAATGAAAGATTTTTTGCAAATTCTTTTAGAGTGGAATCAAAAAATTAACTTAGTCAGTAAAAAAGCCGAAAAAGAACTGAAACCGCGTCATTTGCTGGATTCTTTGCAGTTGATAGATTATATCCGCGATGATGCAAAATTGCTTGTAGATATCGGAAGCGGTTCCGGTTTTCCGGGAATCGTGTTGGCTATTGCCTGCCAAGAAAAATTTCCGGCTCTGAAAATTGTGCTTATAGAAAGTATAACTAAAAAAACGCTGTATTTAAAAGATGTCTGCAGACGATTAAATTTGCAGAATACTGAAGTTATAAATAATCGTGCTGAAAACGTTGTATTTAAAAATGTAGATTATATAACCGCCCGCGCTGTGGCTTCTGTTGATAAAATCCTGAAATGTACAGCCGGACTGTATTCTAAAAATACGGAATATGTTTTGCCTAAAGGCCATACCGGATTCGCTGAATTGGAAGAAGCTGAAAAAAATTGGCAGATGTCTGTAGATATATTTGAAAATTTTTACGCCCGTCCGTTTGAAGTTGAAAAAGGCAAAGAGGGCTATGTATTTTGTTTGACGGAGGTAAAGAAAAAATGAAAATAATTTCTGTCGCAAACCGTAAAGGCGGAGTCGGAAAAACTACCACTACAATCAATATTGCCACGGCTTTGTCAGCTATCGGCCGCAAAGTTTTAGTTATAGATTTTGACCCGCAGGGCAATGCTACAACTTCTATGGGAATCGCCAAGCAAAAAGAAAACTATTCTTCTTATGATGTTTTAATCGGCAAGTGCGATGTAAAAGAAGCGGTTTTGCATACGGATTTGCCAAGGTTTGATATGATTCCGTCATCGCCGGATTTAGCCGCTGCCGAAATTGAACTTGTGGAGGTAGAAAAACGCGAGTTTGTGCTGAAAAAAGCCTTAAGCAGTTTAGAAGCTGTATATGACTATGTGCTGATTGACTGCCCGCCGTCTTTAAACTTAATCACTATTAACGCGCTGGTCAGCTCCAATTCGGTTATGGTACCGCTGCAATGCGAATTTTTGGCTCTGGAGGGTTTGGCTGATTTAATGAAGAATATCAACGCGATTAAACGCAATTTTAATCCGTCTTTGACTTTGCAGGGGATTATTCTCACAATGTACAGCCGTCAAAATAACCTCAGCCAGATGATTGAAGCGGATGTACGCAAATATTTCGGCGACAAAGTTTATCGGACGGTTATTCCGCGCAGCGTGCGTATTGCCGAGGCTCCATCGCACGGCAAGCCGATATTGATTTATGATTTTAAAAGCGCCGGAGCGCAGGCCTATATTCAGTTGGCTAAAGAAGTTTTGAAAAGAGAAAAGGAGTTATAAATGAACGCAAATAATAAAAAATTCGGCTTAGGCCGCGGCTTAGAAGCTTTGTTGGGCGATGAAGATATAAATTTAGACTTGGACAGCGAAACCGCCGATGTCAGCAATTTAGTTGAGAACACTGTATTTAAATCTGAAAAAAATGAAGTTAAAATATCGGATATTGTTCCTTGCTCTTTTCAGCCGCGTACGGAATTTGACCGTGAAGCTCTGGAGTCTTTAGCTCAGTCCATAAAAGAAAAAGGCGTGCTGCAGCCGCTTTTGGTGCGTAAAAAGAATGATAAATATGAAATTATTGCCGGTGAGCGCCGCTGGCGCGCGGCTCAGCTTGCCGGTTTGGATGAAGTTCCGGTAATTGTTAAAGACTTAAATGACAGCGAAACTCTGGAAATTGCTTTAATTGAAAATCTGCAGCGCGAAAATCTTTCGGCTATTGAAGAAGCCGAGGGCTTAAACCGCCTGATGAGCGAATATGCCTATACTCAAGAAATTATCGGTAAAGTTATCGGCAAGTCGCGCAGCTATATAGCCAACACTCTGCGCCTTTTAGGCTTGCCGGAAAAAATTAAACAGCTGGTAAAAGAAAATAAGCTGTCTGCCGGACATGCCCGCGCTTTAATCGGCTGTGAAAATGCTTCTGAACTTGCAAATAAAATTGTTAAAGAGGGTTTAAGCGTGCGCGAAGCTGAAGCCTTGGCTGCTAACGCTAAGGGTATAAATGTTAAAAATATTGCGCCTAAACAGCCGAAACCTGTAGACAG
>SAMEA3663093__coassemble_787_pt1 | contig 16322 bp, 15 predicted proteins | sample SAMEA3663093__metabat2_high_PE_008 | metagenome-assembled genome bin SAMEA3663093 (sample SAMEA3663093) | pig gut metagenome | biome: pig gut; feature: pig-associated habitat; material: faeces | place: France | collected 2012
CTAGGCACAGACTGTGCGTCACGGCCTAGGATGACTGGTGGCAGAGGCGCAAATTCCTTTGGCCGCAGTATGATAGAAATGCTCGGCGTGCTGGCGATTATTGCAGTTCTGTCTGTCGGTGGTATCGCCGGCTATTCCAAGGCTATGGAGAAATATAAGCTTAATAAAACAGTTGAGGAATACAGCTATGTTATACACGGTTTGCTGGAGCATTTGCCGGAGCTTCAAAAGCTAAATTCCAGCGATAGCCAATATATGCTTACAGATTTTCTTTTAGCTGCAAACATGGTGCCGCCGACTTGGAGCCGCCGCGGTACTGATTTATATGATTCTTACGGCGGAGCGATAGCTATTTTTATTAGGCGCAATCATCTGAGTTTAGAGATTTATCATCACTATCCTTATGCCAGCGGCGGGGCGCTGTCATCGGTTGAATTTTGCAAAACGATGATTAAAGATATAGCTCAACCGCTTGCTTCTGCCATGTACGGTGTTGGCTTATATCAGTTTGACTATGCTGATGGAGCGGTTTACGGCGATGCTTATTGCGATGACGGAAAAATTTGCCTGCGTGACTTGACGGTTTCTGAAATCAATAAAATATGTCACTCTTACAAAGAAAGCGTAAGCTATAGCTCGGTTATTTTGTATTTTTAGATGCAGTATTTCCGGCAGCCGGCTAAGGCTGTGTACAACATATTTATTTTGTTGCATAAACCGCGTGAAACATAGAAAATGTGCATATACATAAATATAGAGGAGTGTGAGATGCCGGAGATTAAATGCCCGAAGTGCGGAGAAGTTTTTACGGTTGATGAAAGCGGCTATGCGGCTATTGTCAGTCAAATCAAAGACGCGGAATTTCATAAAGATTTATGCGAACGCGTGGCTCAGATTGAAAAAGCTAAAAACGGCGAGCTTTCTCTCCTAAAAACTCAGGCAGAGGCTGAAAAAGCGCGGTCTGTCTCAGAATTGAATCAAGAAATTGAAAAATTAAAAGCTCAGCTTGCCTCCCAAGGCAAAGATTATGAGCTGGAAAAAGAGCTGGCTTTAAGTTCTTTGCGTCAGGAAAATGAGCAGCTGAAATCTAAAATAAGCTCCAGCGCGCAAGAGCGTGCCTTGGCGGTAACAACGGCGGTTTCAGCGCAAAAAGACACGATTGTTGAAAAAGAAAAGCAGATTATTTTGCTGGAAACTCAGCTTCAGGATGCGGCTAAAGACAAGCAGCTGCAGGAACAGAGCCTTAAAGAAAAATATGCTTTTCAGCTCAAGGAAAAAGACGACCTTATCGCTTATTATAAAGACCTGAAAACCAAAATGTCTACCAAAATGGTGGGCGAAACTCTGGAGCAGCATTGTGAAATTGAGTTTAACCGCTTGCGGGCTACCGGCTTCCAAAACGCCTATTTTGAAAAAGATAATGACGCCAGAACCGGCAGCAAGGGCGACTTTATTTTCAGAGATAAAACGGATGACGGTGTAGAATATATTTCCATTATGTTTGAGATGAAAAACGAAATGGATACTACCGCCGCCAAGCATAAAAATGAAGACTTTTTCAAGGAGCTGGATAAAGACCGCTGCGAAAAAGGCTGCGAATATGCGGTGTTGGTGTCGCTGCTGGAAGCCGACAGCGAATTTTATAATACCGGTATTGTGGATGTATCTTACAAATATCCTAAAATGTACGTTATCCGCCCGCAGTTTCTTATTCCGATAATTACCTTGTTGCGCAATGCGGCGGCTAATTCAATCCAGTATAAACGCCAGCTGGCTGAATACAGCAGCCAAAATATAGATGTGACTAACTTTGAAAATAAGCTTTTGGATTTTCAAGAGAAATTCAGCTATAACTACGGACTTGCCCAAAAGAAATTTGACGAGGCCATCAAAGATATAGACAAGACGATTGATACTCTGCAAAAGACCAAAGCAGCATTGCTCTCCTCTGAAAATAATCTGCGTTTGGCCAATGACAAGGCACAGGATATCACTATCAAAAAGCTGACGCGCGGCAATCCGACTATGCGTCAGAAATTTGAAGATTTAAAGACAAACGGAGACTGAAATTTCCGCGGCGGGCAGGGCGGTACAAGATAAAATTTCCGGCCGCCGCACCGGCTTAAAACAGGCCGTTTTTCACAATATTTTTGCCGAATTTTTGCTCCAGCTCATCTAAAACTTTGCTGATTTTATCGTCCTGATATTCCGGTTCCGAAAACAGAAGCGGCTGAAATTCGCTGCGGCTGAGCAAATGTTCCAGCATAACGCCGCTGCTGCGGTACAAAACATTCGGCAGATAGATTTTCGGCAGCAGGCTCTGCGCCGCTTTAAACAGCTCTTGTTCGCCGTTGCAGGGCTGCGGCAGCTTGGCATAAGCGCTGTAAACCTGAAAATCTTTGGTTCGCAGCATAATCCCGACACTTTGGCAAAAACAATCTTCTTCACGCATTTTGCGTCCGGCACAATGAACATGATATTTTAGGGAAGCGCGCAAAACGGCCGTATCAGATGTAAATTTGCTCAAAAATGAGGTGCTTTGAATAGATTTCGGCAGGCTTTTCTCGGTTTTTATTTTGCTTACGGCATAGCCTTGCAGCTCATATTTTAGATTCAGCCCGCCGATGCCTAAATTTTTGCGTATCCAGCTGTCGCTTTGCTTAACAAATTCCAAGCAGTTGAAAATACCCGCCATTTTCATTTTTGCCGTATGCTGGCGTCCAAAACCGCATACATCTTCCAGCGAAGTTTTTTCTAAAACAGACAGCAAATCCGCTTGTCCGATTAAGCAAACTCCGCCGTTGTTTTTAGCCTTATCGCTGGCTAGCTTAGCCAATAGTTTGGAGCTGCTGACGCCGATAGATACCGGAATTCGGCATTTTTCCCAAACAGTCTGCCGGATTTCTGCAGCCAGAGCGGCAAAATCTTTTTTATACAGCCTGTCCAAACCCTGTAAGTTTAAATAAGCCTCGTCAATAGAGCAAACTTCAACATCCGGCGTGAAATCTTTTAAGCAAGCCATAACTTTGGCGGAATATTCTTCATAGCGGGCGTGGCGTCCTTTTAGATATATAGCCGACGGAAATTCTTTTTTTGCCATAAAATGCGGTTCGCCCATTTTTATGCCCAAAGCCTTGGCTTCGCGCGAGCGTGAAACCACGCAGCCGTTGCCGCCGGATATTACGCATACGGCTTTGCCTTGCAAATCTGGATTATCCGCCTGTTCGCAAGAAACAAAAAAACTGTCGCAGTCTACCAATGCTATTTTTGACATTTTACACCATTGTTCTAATTTTGTTCTATAATAAACCGAAAAAGCAGACTGTCAAGTTATGTTTTGGTTATATAGAAGATATTTTTTTGAAAAAATTTCTTGACCTTGAGTATACTCTAACAAATATATCTCCGGCAAAACCGGAGATATATTTTAGAAAAGCTTATAAATTTTACACTTCTTTTACGTCTATGCGTTTTTTGGCGGGGTTGTAAGAAATCGCCAATTTGCCGCGGCAGAGCTTTTGTGCGTCAGAACCGAAAACCTCAAAGCGCCAGCCCTGCATTGCCGGAGTGTTTTGCGGCTGGTTTAAGATGATATAGCGCAAATCGGCGTCTGAGGCAATCAGACGAGTCGAAACGCCGTGGCTTTGGCTTTTGATTTTCAGCAGCATGCGCAGCATTTCAAACAAGCTTTGCTCATGGTTTGGTACAGAGGTTTCTTTTTTACGGTCTTTGCGGCAGATTTCTGTCGGAATCGGATTCTGACGGGCAAACTGCAGGGTTTCCATAATCTCGGCGCCTAATTTACCTTTAATAACATCTGATTTTATGTTGCGAACTTGTTTCAGCTCATCCAGCGTTTTCGGAAAAGTGCTGGCGATGTTCAGCAAGACATCGTCTTTTAGGATTCCCGAGCGCGGAGTATTGAATTTTTTAGCCCGTTCTTCACGCCACGCCGCCAAATATTTCAGCGCCGACAAAAAATGCTGGCTGTGAACATTGTGTTTAATACGCATCCAAGCGTCGTCCGGATTGACATTATAGCAATTTTTATCGCAGAGACAGGCGGTTTCTTCTTCTATCCAATCCAGACGTCCGGTCTCTTCCATTTTTTGGCGCAGATATTTGTAGCAATCCACCAGATAGGTCACATCGTGCAAAGCATAAACCAGCTGATTTTCATCCAGCGGACGGATGCTCCAGTCGGTCAGGCGGCAGGATTTATCCAGCTCCACGCCGGTAATGGCCTGCACTAAATTGCCGTAACCGATGTTGTCGGCAAAACCGCAGACCATGGCGGCAATCTGGGTGTCAAAAACATTAGCCGGAATTTTGCCGGTTAAGTTATAAAAAATTTCTATATCCTGACGTCCGGCGTGGAAAACTTTGACAATATCCGGATTATCTAAAATGGTAAAGAACGGCGTTAAATCCATATTTTTAGCCAGCGGGTCAACTATAGCCGCGCCGCCGTCATAGCCGATTTGCAGCAGGCAGAGCTGCGGATAGTAGGTATGCTCGCGGATAAATTCCGAGTCTACGGTAATAAAAGGCTTAGTGCTTAAAATGTTGCAGAATTGGGTTAATTTTTCGGTTGTGTCTATTAAATTCATTATTATTTCTCCATAATGCACAGAATAGCGCCGATTGCTTAAGATTTTTTTAATTTGTGATTGATTTTATTTTTATTTAGTTTTAAAACAGTAGCAGTTTTAATAAATTTTAAGAGGATATAATGAACGAATATCGGACGCATACCTGCGGACAGCTTAGAGCCGCCGATGTCGGGCAATATGTTAAATTGGCCGGCTGGATTCATCGTAAACGCAACCTCGGCAATCTGTGCTTTGTGGATTTGCGCGACCACTACGGAATTACGCAATGTGTTTTTGACAGCTCATCGGATTTGTTTGCCAAAATTAAAGATATCAGAGTTGAAAGCGTTGTCGGCATAGAGGGCGAAGTTGTAGCGCGCGAGAGCGTAAACAAAAACATGCCGACCGGCGATATAGAAATTAAAGTTTCGGCGGTAGAAGTTTATTCTGAGGCTGAAGTTTTGCCGATTCAGGTTTTCGGTGAGGGCGACGAGCCGGAAGAAATGCGCTTGAAGTATCGTTTTTTGGATTTGCGCCGCGAACGTATTCACAACAACATTTTGCTGCGCTGCAAAGTGATTGCCGAAATGCGCCGCTTGATGACGGAGCAGGGCTTTAATGAATATCAGACTCCGATTTTGACGGCTTCTTCTCCGGAGGGCGCTCGCGACTTTTTGGTGCCGTCGCGTTTGAATCCGGGCAAGTTTTATGCTTTGCCGCAAGCTCCGCAGCAGTTTAAGCAGCTGCTGATGGTTTCGGGCTTTGACCGCTATTTCCAAATTGCTCCGTGCTTCCGTGATGAAGACCCGCGCGCCGACCGTTCTCCTGGCGAGTTTTATCAGCTGGATATGGAAATGTCTTTTGTGACGCAGGAAGATGTGTTTAAGGTTATTGAAACCACAATGGGCGGAATTTTCAACAAATTTGCCAATGGCCGCACCGTTACGCAGGCTCCGTTCCCGAGAATCGCTTTCCGCGACGCTATGCTGAAATACGGTAGCGATAAGCCGGATTTGCGCAATCCGCTGTTTATTGCGGACGCTACTCCGTTCTTTAATAACTCAGGTTTCGGCGTTTATGACGCTAAAGCAGCCGGCGGCGAGCAAATCCGCGCGATTAAAGCTCCGGCAGCCGGTAATAAGCCTCGTTCTTTCTTTGATAAACTTGACGGTTACGCCAAAGAAGAAGGTTTCGGCGGCATGGCGTATGTGGCTTTGTCTGACAATGGTGCTAAAGGTATTGCTAAATATTTCTCCGAAGAAAAAATGGCTGAACTCAAAGCTATGTTTGATATTAAAGACGGCGACGCGGTTCTGTTTATGGGCGGTTCGGCTAAAACAATCAATAAGTTTGCCGGCAAAGTCCGCAATAAATTGGGTGAAGAGCTGGATTTGTTTGAGAAAAATACCTTTAAGCTGTGCTGGGTGGTTGATTTTCCGTTTTATGAAGAAAATGAAGAAACCGGCGCTATTGAGTTTTCTCACAACCCGTTCTCTATGCCTCAGGGCGGCTTGGACGCTTTGAACAATAAAAATCCGCTGGACATTTTGGCTTATCAATATGACTTGGTGTGCAACGGGGTGGAACTGGCTTCCGGCGCTGTGCGCAACCATGTTCCAGAAATTATGTACCGTGCGTTTGAAATTGCCGGCTATGACCGCAGCGTTGTAGATAATAAATTCGGCGGCATGATTAGCGCGTTTAAGTACGGCGCTCCTCCGCACGCGGGCTGCGCTCCGGGTATTGACCGTACGGTTATGCTGCTTTTGGATGAGCCGATTATCCGCGATGTGATTTTGTTCCCGCTGAACGGCAAGGCTCAGGATTTGATGATGCAGGCTCCGAATACGGTTACGGAACAGCAGCTTAAAGAACTGCATATTCAAATTAAAGAATAATCAAAGCACAAGGCTCTGCTGCAAAAAGGCGGAGCCTTTATCTAAAAATGCTTGCAAAAGATAGAAAATTGTCTAAACTGAATTATTATTTGATTTTTGGAGATTATAAATCATGAAAAAATATTGGCTTTTGACTTGCGCTTTGCTGATGTCTGTTCCGGCGTATGCGACAACAGATGAACTGATTAACGGCGTAAAAAATAAAAACTTGCCGGCGGTTGAGGCTTTGCTGAATAAAGGCGAAAACGTAAACGGCGCTAATGCTCAGGGAAATACGGCTCTGCATTATGCGGTTGCTACCAACAACGCCGATATGGTAAAGCTTTTGCTGAAGCATAACGCAGACATGAATGCCAAAAATAATAAAGGCTGGTCTCCGCTTTCTATTGCCGAAAAGAAAAATGTCGGCGAAATTTATGATATTTTTGAGGCTGAAATTTCGGCCGAAGAGGCTGCAGCCAAAGCCAAGCAGGAGGCTGAACAAAAAGCAGCGGAGTTAAAAGCAAAGCAAGAAGCCGAAGCTAAGGCCGCTGCCGAAAAAATCGCTAAAGAAAAGGCAGACGCGGAAGCCCGCGCTAAAGCCATGGCTGCGTCTGAAGCTCAAAAAGCAAAAGAAGCCGCTGACGCCCAAGCGCAAAAAGTTAAGGAGGCTCAGGAAAAAATAAATGCCGAAAAAGCCGCTTTAACGCAGAAAGCCGCAGATACCGCCAAAGCGGCAGACGCTAAAAAATCAGAAAAAGCAGTTGCAATTCCATTAAAGAAAAATGCAGCCAAAACTGCCAATACAGTAGCTAAGCCTGCAGCCAAAACGGCTAAAACAACTGCTCCGAAGCCGTTGTTTAAGGCTTCGGCTCTGTCTGCCAAAGTCAATCAGGGCGCCGAAGAAGTGGTTTATTGCCTGCAATATTTAGGCTTGCAGGGCGAACAGAAAAATATGACGGTTGCTGCCGGATATTATGCGGTTGAAAACGGTGTGAGCAAAGCCCGTCATGATGTTGCTGTAGCCGAAGCGCAAAAGTATTATGAAAACGCCTCTGAAGCCGATATAAAGGCGCGGGCGGATTTGTGCGGCAAATATATCACTCCGAAAAATGCTGCAGAACAAAATAAAATTATCCGCAGTATCAACCGTTCTATCGGATTTTAGTTTGCTGTAATTTAAGTTTCGGCGCCGTCTTATTGCTTTAAGCTGCTATAAGGCGGCGCTGCTGTTTTTGAATAATATATTTTTTATTGACTTTTTTTGTTGACTTTTTGTAAAATTTGTCTACATTATAAAGTATTAACTTAATTATTAACTTTATATTATATATTATGGCTAATTTTGATTATTTTGAGTTTTTGAAGAATAGTGATGATTCTGAGTTTGATAAAGAGCAATTCAAACTTGTTCTCGACGTGTGTCCGGGGTATGGAAACATTGAATGGTCTGATGAATATCATACTACTATTCTGGATAAAAAAATTAGATATCTGTATGCTTATCTTCATCGTAAAAGTAGTGCAGAGGTAATCCGGTTGTTGGTAGAAAAAGCCAAGCAGCTGCCAGACCCGTCGCGTGAAAAGCTTTGGGGCTTGGAAGAGGCTTTGCACTATATGAATGATAAGGATTTTTATGTGCTTTCTGATGATTGTGAATTGCAGCTGGATATTTTGAGTCTTCAAAATGAAAGGGTTGCTTTGTGGCTGCTTAGTAATTTTGACTATCTGAAATATCCATCTGAATCGGTTATTGAAAAACTTGTTCAGCTGAAGATGATTAAACCTTTGCGCTATTTGCTTTCACATAGTATTGCAGGTACAAAAATCAAGAAGGTTTGTCAAGCTTTGCCTCAGCTTAAGCTGGAAGTGTATTTGGCTGAATTGGCGCGTCTTTGTTATCTTGTAGATATTAGTAATTTTATGCTTACATGTCATAACAAGTATAAGATGATAAAGCTTGATGACGAAACAAAGTATCATACTCAGAGAATTGCTGAATTTATAAAGCATATTGAAGATAGCCGGCATGCGCCGTGGTCTGACACAATGGAGGGAATTCATGTGAAGCTGTATCTTGAGAGGGATAACGAACAGGTTCGCCAAGAGTGCTTATATCACGCTAAAAAACTTTGCGATGTCTGGAAAAAAATACCAGAGATTGCATTTTTCAGAGATATTCTGCGTAACATTGAAGATTTCTAACTGACAAAAAAGTCTGATGTTTTGTAACATCAGGCTTTTTTTGTTTGACAATATGCAGCAATTTGTCTATAAATTAAACAGTAGACATTATTATTAACTAAATTTTATATATTATGGCAAATTTTGATTATTCTGAGTTTTCGTGGGATGATGCTGAACAAGGTAAACTTATCCCTGAGCAAATTTTGAAACTTGTGACCCATGTGTGCAAAGCAAAAGATGCTCAGCAGGCAGAGCAGCTGTTGGTAGAGCAATTCTCACACATGCCGGATGAAAAAATGTTGAATTATATTAACTTAAATCCGACTAAGCTGCTGGGAATCGCTATTCATTCACGCCAAGAAAAGCCGTACGGCGCGGAGTTGGAACAGCTCATTTTGGACAGCGAATACACCTATATGATGGACCATGCGCTTAGTGCTGAAGCTGAACAAAAGTTGGTGGCTATGAGTTCCGGTTATGGTGAGTGCAAGCGTGATGATTACGGCGAGCCGCTGGAATCTAAATGCCGTAAACTGTCGTATTATGTCGGTAGGTTCAGCAGTATTCGGCTTTTGCGTTTGTTGCTGAAACAGGCTAAAAATGCTGAAAATCCGGCTAAGGAAAAACTTTGGGCGCTGGAAAGAGCTATGCATTATTTACCGGATAACGTGGTAGCTCAAAAGCTGTTGCCTGATGTTGATTTGCAGTTGGATATTTTGGAGCTTCAAAATAAAAAAGTCAGCAAATGGCTGCTTAGTAAATTTACGTTCAAAAACTATCCGGCACCGGAAATTATTCAGCAGCTTATTAAAACAGACAGTGTGGATTTGCTGCGCTTTTTAATGGCATTCAGTACAGTCGGTACGGAAATGCCAGAAGTTTGCAAGGCTTATCCGCAGCTGAAAACTGAAGTGTTTTTGGCAGAACTGACACGTTTGGCTGCGTTTTTTGTCGGTATTACAACAATTTCGTACGTTGTCGGTGATATTATTGAGGGAAAAAATACCGACGGTATTTTTAGGTATATTGAGAACTATACGGGGCATAAATTGACAGATACAATGGAGGCAATCTGTGTGCGTCTGTATTTGGCGGTAGATGTCAAAAAGGCGCGGAAAAAATGCTATTATGATGCTTTGAATTTTTGCAAAGCTCACAGCAATGTGGTAGAAATAGCCTTTTTTGAGAGCATGCTTTATCGTATGGAAGATTTCTAACTGACAATAAAGTCTGATGTTTATAACATCAGGCTTTTTTGTTTGACAATGCGCGGTAATTTGTCTATAAATTAAGCCGTAGACATTATTATTAACTAAATTTTATTCTTATGACAGAGTTTGAACAATTACTTTTAGCAAATGGCGATGCTAAATTGCTTAGAGCTTTTGTTAAAGATTATTATGAAATTATCAGCGATGATTTTAAAGCTTCTTTTGACAAGTATCTTGCCGAAGTTAGAGAACAATCAGGCGTCAAAGGCAAAACATCTTTATCTGATTTAGAAAAAGTCGGACAAGATATTAAGCTAAAGGATATGAGTATTTCTGAGCTGTTGAAATATCATGATGGCGACAACAAATTGAAAACACGAATGTTGAATGCGTTGTCTAAGGATTTTTCTACAGTAGGGGAGTTATTGGCCTCTAATAAAAGCAATGTTTATGTTAGGCCGCAAATCGGAGCTAAGTCAATTTCTATTTTGGAAGAATGTTTAAGAAAAATTGGTTATAAACTCAAAGATTAACCAACAGATTAACAACTAAAAAAATCTCGTTATAATTAGATAACGGGATTTTTTTTGTAAGATGTGCTAAAATAAAAATATTGACAAAAGAAGGTTGAAAAGCTAATATATATTTCTAAAGTTTATTATTTTGTTTAATTAAATTGTTGCGTATGAGATAGATTATTATCGTGATGTTAATCATTTTAGGATTTGCATCATGTTCAGGAAATATTTTGCATCAAGATGGTGAAGTTTATACCGTTGAAGATGTGACAGCTACTTCAACTGACATGACTTTCAAGTTTGAAGGTGTGACCGAGCCTCAAACATTTTCTGTTGAGGCTTGTCAAGACAGTGAAAACTATCCGGCTTACAAAAAAGGCGACGTGGTGGAAATTAAAAATTCTCGTCTTAGCCATGTGCATTCTCAGAATGTTTGGGATATTATTGTTCCTTTGTGGGTTGGCTTTGTCGTTGTTTGTATAGGTGGTTTTATTTTGTATCTTGGACGTTTAGCTAATAATAGTTAATTTTCTGTTTGCCAAAAAAGGAGTGTTGAAAAAAATGCTCCTTTTTTTGTTTTAAAAAGATGTTGACAAGCGGGGATTTTTTAAGTATAAACAAAGCAAATTTAGTGAATTTTTACCAAAAGAGTCGTAAAAAATTCAAGCTCCGAGGAGTCCGTCAGCCAGCGAGGTTTCGCACACTGACGTAAATTTGTTTGTATTAACAAGGTGATAAAGGTAAAAAAACAGAAATGTTTGAAAATTTGACCGACAAGCTGAGCCAAGCTTTTTCTAAGATAACCTCCAGAGGAGTGCTGTCAGAAAAAGATATTGACGATGCTATGCGTGAAATTCGCGTGGCGCTGCTTGAAGCCGATGTTTCATTGCCGGTGGTTAGGGAATTTATTGCTAAAGTTAAAGAACAGTCTCTTGGAGAAAAGGTGGTTAAATCGGTGCAGCCTGGGCAAATGGTTGTTAAAATCGTGCATGATGAACTGGTTAAACTGCTGGGTGACGGTGATGAAAGTCTGAACTTTAACGCACCGGCTCCGGTTTGTTTTTTGATGGTTGGTCTGCAAGGTTCGGGTAAAACTACCACAACCGCTAAAATTGCCGCTAAGCTGAAAAAAAATAAACGTATTTTATTGGCTTCATTGGACGTATACCGTCCGGCCGCGCAAGAGCAATTAGCTCAGCTCGGCAAACAAATCGGTGTTGATACATTGCCGGTTGTTGCCGGTGAAAAGCCGCTTGAAATTACTAAGCGCGCGTTGTCTGAGGCTAAAAAAGGCGTGTATGATTTGCTGATTTTGGATACGGCCGGCCGCTTGCAGATTGACGATACTTTGATGGCAGAGGCTGCCGAAGTTAAAAAGCTGGCGCAGCCGGTTGAAACTTTGTTGGTTGCCGATGCTTTAATCGGTCAGGAAGCCTGCAATGTGGCTAAAGAATTTAACGACAAAATTGGTATTACCGGTTTGGTTTTGACCCGTATAGACGGTTCGTCCCGCGCCGGTGCCGCTCTTTCTATGAAAATGATTTCCGGCGCGCCGGTAAAGTTTTTGGGAACGGGCGAAAAAATTGATGAATTGGAAGAGTTTCATGCTGACCGCATAGCCGGACGCATTTTGGGGCAGGGCGACGTGGTTTCTTTGGTGGAAAAAGCCATTGAAAACGTGGATAAAGCCGAAGCCGAAAAAATGGCCGGAAAAATGCTGAAAGGTTCGTTTGATTTGAACGATATGCTGGAGCAAATGCGGCAGATAAAAAAATTGGGCAGTATCGGCAGCATTATCGGTATGCTTCCGGGGCTGTCTAAATATAAATCTCAGATTGAAGAGTCCGGCATGTGCGACAATCTGATGAAAAAACAGGAAGCAATCATTTTGTCGATGACAAAAAAAGAACGATTGAATCCTGATTTGATAAAAGCATCTCGCAAGAGAAGAATCGCACAGGGCGCCGGAGTAACTGTTCATGATGTGAATGTTTTGCTCAAATCATACGAGCAAATGTCCGGCATGATGAAAAAAATGGGCAAGTTCGGCTCTTTGTCGGCGATGTCTAAATTGTTTAAGGGAAATCCGATGGGCGGCATGCCGTTTGGAGGGTTTAACAAAAAGTTTCCGTTTTAAGCGGAAGTTATGGTTTGTAACAAAGAAAGGAAATTTATAAAATGTCAGTACGTATCAGACTCTCACGCAGTGGTTCTAAAAAACGTCCTTATTACCGTATCGTTGCAGCTGATCAAAGAGCTCCTCGTGATGGTAGATTTATTGAAAAGTTGGGTTCTTACAATCCGTTGTTGCCTCAAGACCATGAAGCAAGATTGGTTGTAGACAAAGAAAAGGTTGCCGCTTGGTTGGCAAAAGGCGCTCAGCCGACAGAAAGATTGCAAAAATTGTTTGCAAACTTGGGTTTGTGCGAAGCTCCGAAAATTGTTCCACAGCCTAAAAAATCTGCTCCAAAAGCAAAAGCTGTTGAAAGAATGAAAGAAAAAGAAGCTAAAGCTGCCGCTGCTGCCGAAGCTGCTTCTTCCGCTGAATAATTTTCAGCAATGTAACAATTAGGTAGTTATTTTGAGCCTTAGATTGGAACTTTGATGACTGAAAAACGCGTATGTCTTGGAAAAATTGTTGCCGCACATGGTTTGCGCGGCGAGGTGAAAGTTCACAGCTACACCGATAATCCGGCTGATATTGATAAATATGGCTTGGTAGAAGATAAAGAGGCTGCGCATAAATTCAAAATCAAAGCAGTTGGTCCGCACAAAGAGGTTATGCGTCTGAAAATTGAAGGCGTAAACGACCGCAACGCTGCCGAAGCCTTGATTGGCACCGAACTATATGTCAATCGCGATGTTTTGCCGCAGTTGCCGGAAGAAGAATATTATTTAAGCGATATCATTGGCTTAAAAGTATATCTTAACTCTTTGGATAAGGAAATTGGCACGGTTGCGCGTTTTAGCAACTTTGGCGCCGGCGAGATAATTGAAATAAAATTGCCGCATCGCAAAGAAACTGAAATGCTGCCGTTTACCAAGCAGTATGTGCCGACTATCAATCTGGAAGAAGGTTATATTATTGTTTCGTCTGCAACTATGATTTTTGCTGATGATGACAGCGAGGAAGAAAATGGCGCTGAATGTTAAAATTCTGACCATTTTCCCGGAAATTTTCCCTGGTTTTTTAGGTACGTCTTTAACCGGACGCGCTCTAAAAGACGGAATTTGGAACATGGAAGCTGTCAACATTCGCGATTATGCGTTTGATAAGCATGGTTCGGTTGATGACACTCCATGCGGCGGCGGTGCCGGAATGATTATGCGTCCAGATGTGTTGGGCAATGCGATTGACCATAACTATAAAGGGGGTAAAATCATCTATATGAGTCCGAGAGGGCAGGTGCTGACGCAGCAAAAAGTGCATGAATTGAGCAAAGAAGATAATTTGACGATTATCTGCGGTCGGTTTGAAGGAATTGACGAACGGGTTTTAGAAGAATACAATATCGAAGAACTCAGCATCGGCGACTATATTTTGACCGGCGGCGAGCAGGCGGCGATGATAATGCTTGACGCGGTTGTTCGGCTTTTGCCGAATGTGTTGGGTAACGCGGCGTCCACCGAAAACGAAAGTTTTGAAAACGGTTTGCTGGAATATCCGCAATACACACGTCCTATAGAATGGAAAAACCGCAAAGTACCGGACGTTCTCTTGAGCGGTCATCACGAAAACGTGGCAAAATGGCAAAAAGAGAAGGCTCTGCAAATAACTAAAGAAAGACGGCCGGACTTGTTAGAAAATACTTGATTTTAGACAGGTTTGGGTTTATAAGGTAACAAATTAACAAATAAAGGTAAAACTAATGAACATTCTTGAAAATATTGAAAAAGAGCAAATTGAAAAGCTCATGGAAGGCAAAAATATGCCGACATTTAAGCCGGGTGATACTTTGCGCGTTCATACAAAAGTAAAAGAAGGCGACCGCGAACGTATCCAAGTTTATGAAGGTGTTTGCATTGCTCGTAAAAACGACGGTTTGAACTCTTCTTTCACAGTTAGAAAAATTTCTTTCGGTGAAGGTGTTGAGCGTGTATTCCCGTTGTATTCTCCAAACGTAGCTAAAATTGAAGTATCTCGTATCGGTAAAGTTCGCCGTGCGAAATTGTACTTCTTGCGTGCTTTGCGTGGCCGTTCTGCTCGTATTGCTGACGATTTGTCAGTATCTGTTAAAGACGCTAACGCCGGTAAATAATTTTTTACGGTAAAATGTATAAAAACCTCCTGAAGTTGTTTTTGCTTCAGGAGGTTTTTATAATGCTTTATGTTAAAAGGCCAAAGATATTGCACATCTGGCAGCTTCTTTGTTGCACGAGTTGCATATTGTATCAATTTCATTAAGAGATAAGTCTTTAAGGCATTTTTTATTATTTTGACAATAGTAGTCTCCAAATAATGCAACACTATTTTTAGAACTAAACAAATTTCCGAATTTTAAAACTGAATGCAGAGGAATTACAAGTTTTCTATAAATATCAGTGCATAATTTTGCTGAAAAATTAGGGGATATCGTTAGGTTATCATCATTTTTTGTGTATCCGCCCAAAGCAATATCAAATACTATCAAGTCCGAAAAATTATATAAATTGTTTCTGTTTATATATAGCTGCAAATGGTTTCCTTGTCCATCTGAAAACCACTGTGTATTCATTTTTTTCCAATTATATGGTACTAAATTTGCATTTTTAGCAAAATCGACTAATCCGATTGCCTCTGATTTTTTTAACGATTGTTCATACTCTATCAAGCCATGAATTAAAAATGTATAATCATTAACAGTTTTGTTGATTTTAAATTGTTCCATAGCCTTGGAATAGCCGGCGATTCCGCCGACAGATAATACGCCTATGATAGCCAGTACGCCCAGCATTTCTATCATGCTTCTACCAACTTCGCCTTGTCTATCATCATTGCTTCGCTTTGCTCGCAATGACGGCAGAATAAAGTGCGATGCTGTTATTTTAGTTCTTAATGTGTTATTTCCGAATATGTCATTTTTTCTGCCAAACCCTGCAAAAACACGCTGAACAGCAGAAAATGTGCTTTTAATCAGATGTTCAGGATTTGCAGAGAGAGAGAGAGAGACCTTTGGATTGCTTATTTTTCATCTTTCTTTCCTCTATATTTAAGTTATTTTACACCTTTATTCTACAACAGCCTCACTCCATAAGTCAACCGTAAAATCAAAGCATTGGAAGAATCGGAAGTGTGTAAAAAAAACGACCGTTTAAAATGGACAGTTTTTAGGCTGTTTTTAGTAATGTATCACGGTTTGCCGCAAAATGCAATAACATAATAATTTTGCGTCATTTTTTTATAATTTTGCAACATTTCAGCGTCTTGTTTTGAGTGTGTAAAAATAACGGTCGTTTTTTTTACACACTATAAGGAGAAGTAAGATGTTGAAGAGTATAAAATTTTTAAGAGAAAAGAGCAGGGGAAGAGCAGGTGGAGGCGGCACTTCCGTTTGCAGCGTCATTCTTCGCCGGTACTCCCAGCTGGAAGTACCATGGCGGAGAATCCATAACGTCATTGCGCATGCAATGTCAGTATGCGTTGCCGTTGACAACAAGGTCATGGATACTCGTCTGCCACAGCCTGCGGGGTGTGGCGACAAGTATGACGTTTCTGGTTGGTGCCGGGGACGCTGGTTTAGTGCCTTTAGCACCTTTGCAATTAAAGCAATGTCAATATTAGCATTTATTTGCTTATTCGCAACCGCGGCGGAGGCGAAGATTTGCTTTTTGCCGGACGGCAGCTGTGGCACCGCTAAAACAACCGGATTTAAGCAAAATCCAAACGGAAGCGGATGTATGTATAAATCGGAAGCTGAAGCCCGAAACGGCTTAGGCGCCTGCGAAACCACATATAAG
>SAMEA3663093__coassemble_807_pt1 | contig 15694 bp, 16 predicted proteins | sample SAMEA3663093__metabat2_high_PE_008 | metagenome-assembled genome bin SAMEA3663093 (sample SAMEA3663093) | pig gut metagenome | biome: pig gut; feature: pig-associated habitat; material: faeces | place: France | collected 2012
AAAAGTTCAAACCGCCGACGCTGCTCAAAAAAACGGAATTGCTACAGTTCTGCCGCAAGAATTGAATATCAACGCCTCTACAAAATTTGCCGAGGGTTCATATACCGCGCCCATAACTTTATATGAATTTTCATCGCTGGGCTGCCCGCACTGCGCTGATTTTCACTTGGACGTTGTACCGAGATTGGAAAAAGAATATGTAGAAAAAGGCCTGCTGCGCATTGTTTTTGTAAACTTTCCGCTGGATAAAAAATCTATGGAAGCGGCAATGCTGCTGCAATGCGCCTCAGCCGACAACTACCACGCTTTTTTAAGCCGCCTTTTTGACAAGCAGAGATTTTGGTATTTAGCCAGCGACATCACCCAGCTGCACAGTTATGCGGCAGAATACGGAATCAGCTATGACGAGGCCGAAGCCTGCATGCATGACGACGCAATGGCGCAGACCATTATTTCGGACCGTCAGCAAGGGCTTAAACAGCTTGGCATGACCGGCACTCCGGCTCTGCTGTTCAGCGGACGCGATGGCAATGAAATTATTTATTCGGCCGCCAGCTTCAATTCTGTAAAAGAATATTTAGACAGCCGCTATGCCAGAATGGGGATAAATCCGCATCAATGAAAAAAAACGTCGCCGACATAGAAGCAATGGATAAACGAATCCGCGAGCTGAAAGCAAAACAAAAGCAGAAAGACAAAAGCGAATCCGTATCGCCGCTGCGCGGTTCCATAGCCAGCGCTTTCAGAATCGGCACCGAATTTATAGCCGCTGTACTGGTTGGAATCTGCATCGGATACACTTTAGATAAAATTTTCGGGACTAAAGTTGTTTTTCTGCTTGTATTTTCTTTATTTGGGTGTATGGCTGGTATGTTGAATGTTTATCGCTCGGCTCAAGAGATGGATAAAGATATTCAGAAGGGAAAAGATTGATGTCAAGTCCGATTGAACAGTTTGAGATTAAAAAGATTATTCCGTTTGAAGTAAACGGAACTGATTTGTCGTTTACCAATTCATCTCTTTGCATGATGATAACGATTGCGGTTATTTTGCTGAGCATGGCTTTTTGCCTTAGAAAAAGAGATATTGTCCCAACCATGGCGCAGACCATTCCCGAAGCGATTTACAGTTTTATACAAGGAATTATGGGCGAAACGCTGGGTAAAAACGGCGTAAAATATTTTTCATTTGTATTTGCCTTGTTTACATTTATTGCCGGCGGCAACATTTTAGGACTGTTTCCGTACAGTTTTACATTTACTTCGCATATTGCCGCTGTAGGCGCGCTTTCATTGTTCTGCCTTTTGATGAATATTGTTGTCGGTATCAAAAAACGCGGCCTAGGCTATTTCCGCACTTTTCTGCCGCAAGGCGTGCCGGCTTTAATGGCTCCGTTAATCGTGCCTATTGAAACTATTTCTCTTTTATCAAAGCCTTTCAGCCTGACAATCCGTCTGGCGGTGAATATGTCTGTCGGGCATATTATTCTAAAGGTTTTGGGAGGATTTATCATTACCATGAAAATTTTCGGCTTTGTACCGCTGATTGCAGACATGGGAATCATTATGTTTGAACTATTCGTAACGCTGCTGCAGGCTTATATATACACAACGCTAAGCTGCGTATATTTAAACATGGCAGTAAGCAGCGAACACTAAATTTTGTTGACTAAATAGAAAGGAACTCAAAATGGAAAACGAAATCTTACAAAACAAAACTTTAGCTTATATCGGTGCCGGCATCTGCGCTTTGGCTATGACTGTTGCCGCTTGGGGTTTGACAAAACTGTGGGTAGCTTTGATTGAAACCGTAGGCCGCAATCCACAGGTTAAAAAAGATGTAACCTTGTTCGGCTTTATCGGTATGGGTTCTATTGAAGCTATTGCTTTGTACATTCTGGTTATTGCCATATTGATGATTATCTAACAGACATAAATTCCTTTTTTAGCGAGGGAACAAAATGCCTCAATTAGACTTATCTACATTTGCCTCTCAGGCTTTTTGGATGGTTTTGTGCTTCAGTCTGCTCTGGATTATGCTGTCAATTTTTATCACTCCGAAAATTACAGATGTTTTAGAGCAGCGCAAGCGCAAAATAGATGACTATATCCGCAAAGCTGAAAAATTAAACCAGCAGGCCAAAACTTCGCTGGAAAAATATGAGCAGGCCTTAAATGAAGCAAAAATAAAAGCATCGGCTGATATTGCCGCTAATCAAAAAGAATCGGCTGACTTTTTGGCGGCAGAAGAAAAAATGCTGAACGAACGATTGAATAAACAAATTGCCGACAGCGAATTTAAATTGGCAACAGAGAAAAAAGAAACTCTGCAGCAAATTGAATCGCTTTCGCAAAATCTGGCGTTTGAAATTGTGCAGAAACTCGGTTTTACGCAAATCAGCAAAAAAGATATAGCGAATGCCGCTGCTCAAAAAGGAAATGACTAATGGCTGAAGAAATTACAGACAGCTCTTTAAGCGATGCTGCGGCAGTAACTTTGCAAACCGGCAATGATTTAATAGACGCCACGCAGAATGCTATTATAGATGCGGCAGAAAACGTATCTGAAGTATTTGATAAAGCAAATCCGGATATTGCACACCAGCTGACGGAAGTTCCGTTTTATGCTGATGTGGAATTTTGGGTCGGCATGGCTTTTATTTTATCAATCGTGGTGCTGGCCAAACCGGCTTACCGCTTTTTGAAAAGTGCTATGCGTGGCAAAATTGAGTCTGTAAAAAATCAAATTGCCGATGCGGAAAAGCTGCGCGACGACGCTCAAGAGCTTTTAGCTCAATATGAACGCAAATTCGCGGCAACAGAATCTGAAGTAGCAGAAATCTTAAAGCAAGCTGAAAAAAACATTGCTAATCAAAAGAAAAATGATTTAGCAACCTTGAAAGAAAATACTGCTGTTAAAGAAAAAGAAATTAAACGCCGCATTTTAAGCTCTACCGAAAACGCTATGGCGGAAATAAATCAATCGGTAGCCCGCTCTTCAGTAGAAGTTGCTAAAAAAGCCATTTTGGCTCATATCAGCAAAGCAAATAAAAGCGCGCTGATTGATGAGGCTATTGCCGGCTTGGATAAGTTTATTAAATAAGCTTCAAACATTTACAAATAAAAATCCTAAAAGTTACTGCGGTAATTTTTGGGATTTTTTTATTTTTCTTTACAACATAGTTATATATTGCTAAAATATCAGCGGATAGGCGATAGTCTGTCTAGGGCGTGAGAACCCTTTTCTGTAACAGTCGTTGTGCATAAACGACTTAAATTTGTTATGCCGATTTCCGTTGGACGGATGTCGGCTGAATATGGCTATGCGCTGAATAGGCCGAGCCGTTTGTTACAGTACGGTTTCTCAACATCCGCCCGCTTTGTGCGGGTTTTGTTTTATGTGTAACAAAATTAAACGGAGTTTAGAAATATGTATAAGAATTTTGAAAAAGGGCGTTCCATGATAGAAATGCTCGGTGAGCTGGCTATTGTTGCAGTTTTATCTGTCGGCGGAATTGCCGGCTACTCAAAGGCGATGACTATGTGGAAAATCAACAAGTGGAAAGATAACTTTCCGATGATGATGACAAACTTAAAAGTCGCATTTTCTAACAGCCGAAGTTATAATAATGGCGCTCCCGGCGTAAACATGGTAACTTTTTTCAAAGAGATAAATGTCATTCCAGATAATATGCTTGATGAAGATAATAAAGATTTATTTGGAAATATACTGAGTATTTACGCTCCGGAATTTAGTCCGGAATGGAATCGGCTTACTTTTATGTTTTTTATGCCGCCAAACAAGTAATCTGTAGAAGTTTGTAAAGCTTTTTTCAGTCTAACTCCTGATTTTAGAAATATGTGGACGGCGACCCTGAATGACAATTTGAAAATCGGTAATTATGAATTATGCGGTTATGGTGTACCGGCGGAAATTGCTGAACAGTGGCACTGTAAATATTATAAAGATGGCATTTTACCTGAAATAGCTCAAAGCTGCGCTATATGTTCTCAATATTCTTGCGACCTGAAACTTATAATAAGCAATAACAGTTAAACTAAAAACACCCCGAAAACCGCAGCTGCAATCTTCGAGATGTTTTTTAATTTAGACTTCTTTCCCTTTCCGGTATTTCTCCGGCAAGAGAAAAAAAATAACTCAAGGACTTGGATGTTGTGTGTCACTACGCCGCATTTTTGGAACGTGGTGTACAAAATAGTACATGAGTGAAAAAAGCGCAAGCAGAGACCCAACAAACAAGTCCTTATAAAATTATAATTCGCCGGCAGCGTATCTCTGTGCCATATCAGACAATTTGATAGCTTTGATTTGGTCGGCATGACCAGCTGCGCCAAAAGCAATATAGCGAGCTTCGCAAACTTTCTGCATTTCTTCAATAGCAGGTTTCAAATATTTACGAGGGTCAAACTCTTTCGGATTTTCCATAAAGAAACGACGGATAGCACCGGTAATTGCCATACGGGAATCGGTATCTACGTTAACTTTGCGAACACCGGATTTAATACCGCGGACAATTTCTTCAACAGGAACGCCGTAGGTCTGAGGAATAGCACCGCCGTAAGCATTGATTAAATCTTGCAATTCCTGCGGAACAGAAGAAGAACCGTGCATTACCAAGTGAGTGTTAGGCAATTTGGCGTGAATTTTTTCAATAACATCAATAGCCAAAATATCGCCGTCCGGTTTACGAGTGAATTTGTAAGCGCCGTGAGAAGTACCAACAGCCACAGCCAAAGCATCCAAGTGAGTCAAAGCAACAAACTCTGCTGCTTCATCCGGATCAGTTACCAAACGTTTTCTATCCAATTTACCTTCGGCGCCGTGACCATCTTCTTTGTCAGCTTTACCGGTTTCCAAAGAGCCGATAACGCCCAGCTCGCCCTCAACAGAAGCGCCGACAGCATGCGCGCGGGCTACAACTTCTTGAGTTACGCGAACGTTATATTCAAATGAAGCCGGTGTTTTGCCGTCAGCTTCCAAAGAACCGTCCATCATTACAGAGCTGTAACCGTTTACAATGGCAGATTGGCAGATATTTACCGAAGCGCCGTGGTCTTGGTGCAAGCAGATTGGCAATTCCGGAAACATTTCAATACCGGCCATTACCATGTGGCGAATCATCGGGTCGCCGGCAAATTTACGAGCGCCGGTAGATGTTTGCAAAATAACCGGAGCGTTTACTTTTTTAGCAGCTTGCAATACAGCTAAAATTTGTTCCATATCGTTTACGTTGAAAGCCGGAACACCATATCCGTGTTCTGCCGCATGGTCAAGAATTTGACGCATAGATACTAAAGGCATTTTTTTCTCCTTAAAAAGTTAAGTTTTATAACTGCCTAAAATATATGCAATTTCAATTTTTTTGCAAGCATTTTATTTTCTGTCCTGCTGTTCAAAATTCTGCAGGCAATAAAATCTATAATATGCGCCTTTATGCGCCAAAAGCTCGTCATGCGAACCTTGCTCCACGATTTTACCCTTATCCATTACCACCAGCGAATCCATTTCTTTCAGCGTAGACAGACGGTGAGCGATAGCGATAACCGTTTTGCCTTTCATCAATTTTTTGAGCGATTGCTGAATATAGTTTTCGCTTTGACTGTCCAGCGCCGAGGTTGCCTCGTCCAAAATCAGAATCGGCGCATTTTTCAGAATAGCGCGGGCAATCGCAATGCGCTGCCGTTCGCCGCCCGAAAGCAAAACGCCGCGCTCGCCGACTTTGCTGTCATAGCCGTCCGGCAGCTGCTTTATAAACTCATCGGCAAACGCTTGTTTGGCTGCGGCTTCCACTTCCTCATCGGTTGCGTCCAAGCGGCCATAGCGGATATTCTCGCGAATCGTGCGGTTAAACAAGGTGGTGTCTTGCGGAATCACGGCTATCTGCGCCCGCAGGCTCTCTTGGCGGACTTTGGCAATATCTTCGCCGCCGACCATAATTTTTCCGCCGCAAACATCAAAATAGCGCACCAGCAATTTAATCAAAGTAGACTTGCCGCTGCCGGAATGCCCGACTAATCCGACTTTCTGCCCCGATTTTATCTTCAGCGAAAAATTGTTAAACAGCTTTTCTTTCTGCGGATAGCAAAAATCTATATTCGCAAAGCAGATAGAGCGATTGCGCATTTTAATGTTATGAGCGTCCGGCGAATCCTGCACCAAGCAAGGCTGAAAAATCAAATTAAGCCCGTCTTTAACCTGCCCGTAAGACTGGGAAAATTCGCTCACAAAAAAACCGATGTTTATAACATCAAACATTATGCCGTTCAGTAAAGAAGTAGCCATAACCGCATCGGCAAAGCTGATTTTTTGCAGATACCAATAATAAAAAACCGCCAAGCAAGAAGCCTGATAGTTTGCCGCAAAGCAAATTTTTCCCTCAAAATCAAACCAAGCGTCCTTAGTACGTTCGGTTTGCTCGGCTTTTACGGCTGTTCTCAGCACATTATAAAAATGCTTTTTTTCATAAAAATAATTAGCAAAGCTTTTTACTAAATCCGAATTGGTAACCGTATCAATAAAAACGCCGTCGGTTTCCGCCCCGAATCTGGCTCTTTTTTCGGCAAACGAGCCTATCCTTTTGCGGATATAAACCATAATCAGCAAATACATTATATTCAGCAAAAAGATGATAAAACCAAGCTCAAGATCTGCCGAGCAAATCAAAATCATCGTGATAATCAAGCCGCCTAAAGGCCGGATAACCCCAAACACTATCTGCCCGTAGATTTCTTTAATGCCGGAGACAATGTTTTTAGTCTTGGAAGCAATTTTTCCAGCCATTTCTTCATTAAAAAAGCGGATTGAATGATGATGAACCTGCACAAAAATATCTTTATACACCAAGCTGCAGAAATAAGGCATAAATTTTCCGGCCGTATAGCGCCAAACATAGGCGGCTGCAGAATCCAGAAGCAGCATAGCCGCCAGCAAGCCGATAAACAGCACAATCTGCGACAAAACAGCGCGGTCTTCGGTATATTTCGGCAAATAGCCTATAACCTGCGACATTGCGTAAATCTGCCCGCGTTCGGCAATGCAGCGGAAGATTAAAGCCGCAAGAATAACAGCTGCCATAAATTTTGTTTTACGCAGATACCTTAGAATAAAAGCAAAAACGTTCATCCCGCCAGTTCCTTGCGGCGCTTTTTAAGCTTAGTCAGTTTTTCGCTGACATTTCCGGTATCGCGTCCGGTTTTAGCCAAACGGTCGTACATGCGGCTGATTTCTTTTTCCAGATAGGCGGTTTCAATTTCCGTACGCAAAACCGTACGTTCCTGATAAGTGCCTGTAGTGTTGATTTGGTGCATTTTGGCGATACAATCTTCAACTTCCAGATTATAACTGAGTTTTTGCTTAATAAAATACGGCAATTCATAAACCAGCTGACGCGCGTTGGCATAAGCCTCCTGCCCGTCCGCGCATTTTATATAGCGTTTTTTCAAAAGACGGAAAGCAATTTCCAGCTCTTCGTTATTATCCACCACAATAAACGGCACCGGATTGGCAAAACCCTCTTGGGCGATGTATTTCAAAAACTCCAGCAAGTGATGAAAAAAGCCGTTAATGTTATAAATAATAAACGGTTTCATCGGCAGCATGCCGTCCTGCATAGCCACACAGTCATAAGCAAGCTCATCCAAAGTTCCGACGCCTCCCGGGGCGAATACCACAAAGTCGGACTCTAAAAGCTTTTGCTTGCGCTCTTCCAAGGTTTTGGCAACCACAATATCCATTTTGTTAATAAGTTCATCGTCATTCGGATATAAATCAAAATATTTTTTAGTGGTAATTCCCTGAATCGGCGACCCATCAAGCTTGCATTGGCGCTTGTTCCAACCGTCCAGCACGCCTTTGGCTACAGCTCCCATAATGCCGCTGTTAGACAAGCCGAAATCCAGCTTAAACTCCATTTTTACTATTTTCTTACCAAGATTATAGGCTTCCTGCGCATAAGCCGTGTCATTGCCGGAGCGTGAACCGCCGGCCACAAACACGCGGATGCCCTCTTCTTTATTGGCCTGCTTAAAGCTTTGAATTACTTTTTCTTCTACATCACATATCTGCTCTGCCATATTTTACAGCTCCTCTATATCGCCTTTGGCCTGATTTGCATAAAATTCAGCCGCAAATTCCTGAAGCGTATCGTTTTTAATGGCAGCGCGCAATCCCTGCATTAAACGTTCATAGTAGCGGATATTGTGCCATGTAAGCAGCATAATTCCCAAAACCTCGTTGCATTTTTGCAAATGGTGGATATAAGCGCGGCTGTAATGCGTGCATAATGGGCAATCACAGCCTTCTTCCAGCGGACGCGGGTCTTCGCGGTGGCGGGCGTTGCGGATGTTTATCGGTCCGTATTTAGTAAAAGCCTGCGCTGTGCGTCCGGAGCGGGTCGGCATAACGCAGTCAAACATATCCACGCCGCGCAGAACCGCGCCGACAATATCGTCAGGACGGCCGACGCCCATTAAATAACGCGGCTTATCTTCCGGCAGCATTCCCGGAGCATAATCCAAAACCTCAAACATTTTCTCCTGCCCCTCGCCGATTGCCAAACCGCCGATAGCATAGCCGTCAAAACCGATTTCACGCAAAGCTTTAGCCGACTCTTCCCGCAAATCTTTATAGACATTGCCTTGCTGAATACCGAAAATTCCATAGCCCTCGCGGTCAATAAAAGCGGCTTTACTGCGTTTTGCCCAGCGCATAGACATCCGCATAGACTTAGCGCAGGTTTCATAAGTGGACGGGTACGGCGTGCATTCATCCAGACACATAGTGATATTTGAATCCAGCTTATGCTGAATACTCATTGACTCTTCAGGACTTAAGAAGAACTTTTTACCGTCAACATGCGAACGGAAAGTCACGCCCTCTTCCGTAAGCTTGCGCAAGCCGCTCAGGCTCATAACCTGAAAGCCGCCGGAATCCGTCAAAATAGGCTTATTCCAGTTCATAAACTTGTGCAGGCCGCCCATTTTTTCAACCAAATCAGCACCGGGACGCAGCATTAAGTGATAAGTATTGCCCAGCAAAATCTCCGCACCTGTCGCCGCCACGCTTTCCGGCATCATAGCTTTAACCGTGCCGCAAGTTCCCACCGGCATAAACGCCGGAGTATTCACTACGCCGTGTTTGGTTATTAAGCGTCCTAAACGGCTTTTGCCGGATTTTTTATCAATTTCAAACTTCAGTCCCATGTCATATCCTATTATCTTACTTGTGAACGCGGAGGAACAGGGTTGCCCTTTCCTTTAACTATATTGCTTCTATTTACGTATCCGGCCTCGCCGTTGTCAATAATTATTTTGAACCATTGCTTATCCGGCGTATATCCGACTACACGGACAGTTTGTCCGGCAACACCCTCTTTCAGCACATCATAGCGGCTGTCCGGACCGTAATAAATCTTGCCGGCGGCTTTCAGATGAAAGATATAGCGGTCATCGCCTTTATCGCCGTCTACTTTAATTATATGGCTTTCTATTTGGTCGTCAGCCACCCGCTCGCCGCCGAGAATCATTTCTTTATAATAGCTATCGGTCTTATGCGGCAGGTTTATCATTCCGATTTTGCCCATGCAGAAAATCAGCAAAACCGCTGCTACCGCGGCAAAAAATACTGGCATAAGCAGCTGCCTTGTCCGCAGTTCTGACACCGACCATTTTGGCAGCACCACAGACTTTTGCGGATGATAGTCCAAAATATCTATAAAAGTCTGCAATAATTCTTTTTCGCGGCTGTCCGCCTTTACCAGCAACATTGCCTGCTTGGCGTATATCCAAGATAAATCCTTGCGGGCGCTGCTTTCATAAGCCACGGCGTTGTGTATCAGCAATTTCAAATTATCTTCATCCGCCGCGGCCGCCGCCTGATAATTAAATTTAAGCGCTTTTATATTTTCAGCAAACGCCGCCGCTCCCCACCAGCCGCGCAGCCAGTTTGCCACAGAGGTGGCAGCCACCATATCTTTAGCCTCTGAAAAATTACAGATATCTTTAGTTTCTTTTTTCTGGAAACCCGTAAAAAACGCCGTAATTCTGCGCTGTTTCAGCACCCGCAGCGCCGCGTCGTCCTGCCCCGCTTGATTTTTATAGGGATTTAAAGAATCCATATCCGGAAAATCTTTGTCATTATATATAATAGAAAGCAGGTCATATTTCAGGCGGTTTTTCTGGTCTTTCAGCAGGTTATAAGCCACAGAAATCTTTTGAAATATTTCCACGGCGTTCGGATTGTCATTATGGTCGGGATGCCAATATTTAGCTCGGTCATAATACTGCTGCTTTATCAACGAAAGCGGAGCATTGGGCGTGACTTCCAAAACTTTATAATATCCTTTAGCATCAAAATTAGCGCTCATCCGCAGTCTCCTCAATCCACAGTTTTTTAGCAATATTCATCACATCTTCCGCCGCTTCCGAATTAGGATAACGGTTCAGCAGCAGCACATGGTTGCGGATAGCGTCGCGCACACGGGTATCGCGGCGGATAACCCCCAGCAGCCGCGGCGTTGACGACATATACTGCTCGCACCCGTGCCGCAAAGTATCATAGGTTCTTATCCCCTCTTCGTATGAATTAGCATAATTTATCACAATTTGCAAACTCTTATACGGAAAACGGCTGCCGTTGCGCTGCAAAAAGTCATAAGTCGCAACCACATTGGCCGGCTCGTTAGTACAGACCAAAATCAAATCCGCAGGCGGCAGCAGATTATGCAGAATTTTTTCGGAAGCCGGCAAATCTATTACGGCGTTATCATAATTCTGCGCCAGCAAAGCCAATTCCTCGCGCAAAATCTGCAGGCGCCCCAAAGGTACGCCCTCCAGCAAATCGCTGCCCATTAAGCCGCTGATAACATCAAACTTTTTCTTATTTACCGGCGAAACCGCCTGATTCAGCGTAAGTTTTCCGGATATAACCTGATTTAGATAGCCGCGGCAGTTGATATCCAGCTGAAAATCCGTATTCAAAAGCCCGCTGTTAGCGTCAAACAGCAGCACGCTTTTATGCAGCAGGTTAAGAGCATGCGCCAAGGTCACGGAAAGCCAAGTTTTTCCCATGCTGCCAAAGCCCGATGTAACCGCTGTTATTTTTGATTGCGGCGTTAAAAACAAATTTTTATTTGTGTTATCCTGATTTACCATCTTGTACTTTTCTTTTTTTGTTATTATGATAGTGACAAATTTATTGTTTTGTTGCAAACGATTAAAATCTTTTTAACACAATTTATTTATATTTTGACTATATGGTTGGGAAATATACATGAAAAGATTTATAATTTATACTTTATTTTGCTGTCTGGCAGCCTTTAATCCGGCTTTGGCTCAGCATATGGTGCAGAAACAGGGCTATTTAACCGAAGATTTGTATTACACCGGATTGCCCGACTATCCGCCTTTTTCCCAATATCTTGCTGAAAAACAAGGAATTTATTCTTTAGAGAGCGCGTTTTTAAAACCTATAAAGGATATTGCTAAGAAATATGATTTTAAAATAAAAGACGAAGCCATGGTGGAAAGAGCAAGCCTGCAGACGGTAATTTTAGACATCCGCAGCGGCAAATCTCAAATATTTATCGGCGCTTATTCCGACACCAAGCTGTTTACCGGCATACATCTGATTTATCCGGCCTCGGTTTCTAACCCTATTCATGTAATTACTCTGCCCGACGATCAGGAAAAAATAAAATCATCCAAAGACTTAGCCGCCTTAAGAGGCGTCATCAGCAAAACCGAATATGTCAGCGACTTTGTTTTAAGAAAAATAAAACCGCTGAATCTGACTTTTGCGGAAACGCCTTATGAAGCCTATGAAAAGCTTTTTACCGGCGAGGCCGACTATATTCTGGGCGGGCTTTACTATAACCGCATTATGGCGAGCCGCTACGGAATTGAACAATATTTAGCATATTCTAAAAAACCGTTGTTCAAAATTCCGGTTTTTGTTGCACTTTCCAAAGTTATGCCTAAATTATCGCTTTATGATAAAATATTTTCGCAAGAATTTAACAAGCCTGAGTTCGGCAATGCCGTAAAAAAAGAAATTTTACGCATGGTAGAAGATGAAATTGCCAAAAATCAGGGAATTGTTCCGCCGGCTTTTGCTAAAAAAGCTGCGCCGCAGACCGAAGAAACCGAGCTGCCGGCTGCAGACGCTCCGGGAGAAAACTCAGGCGGACGCGTGCTGGAACAAAAAGTTGAACAAAAGTCTTTTGATGAAGTGTTGGATGGAATTTAGGGAGGTTATATAAATGGTTCTTTTAGTGCATAACAGCGTTTTGCCACAATGCCGGAAAATCAGGATTCTGATGTCTGAAAAGAAAATGCTGTTTGTTTTGAAAGAAGAAAATCCGTGGAAACTTTCTAAGGATATTATGAAAATAAATCCGGCGGGAGAGCTTCCGGTCTTTATTTATGACGGGAACATAATTTCCGGCAACTATGCCATTACCGAATTTTTGGAAGAAACCTACACCCAAAACCGTTTAATCAACGGCAACAACAAGGAGCGCGCCGAAGTCCGGCGTTTGGTAGACTGGTTTGACAATAAATTCAACCGCGAAGTTTATCAATATATTGCCGGCGAGAAAATTTATAAGCGCTTTGCCCTGCAGCAGCCGCCGGAATCCCGCCGCATTAAAGCCGGTATCAACAACCTGCGCTTTCATCTGGAATATATTGACTGGATAACCGAAAGAAACAACTATCTTGCCGGAAATAACTTTTCGCTGGCAGATATCAGCGCGGCGGCTCAGCTCTCTATTATTGACTATTTGGGCGATGTGCCTTGGGAAGACTATAAAAATGCTAAGCTTTGGTATTCTAAAATCAAGTCGCGTCCAAGTTTCAAAGATATTTTAAACGACCGTTTTAAAGGTATTTATCCGGCAAAACATTATAATGATTTGGATTTTTAACCATGCGATACTTACTGCTGATATCATTAGTTTTTTTGGCTTCCTGCTCTTCTTGGGGCGGAAAAGGGCAGATTATTTATCATTGGGAAAGAGAGCGCACCGGCGTGCAGAAATTTTCCCGCGACCACTCAGAATGCCTGAAACAAGCCGAACCGTGGTATCATTGGCCGGATTTCAGCAGCTGGTTTTATTCGGAAGAATACCGCTATAATATTGTGGTAGACTGGCATAAGTCAAAAGGTATCTGGGCAAGCTATGTGCCGTACCGCGGCGCTTCTCCGCTGCTGGTAAATTCCATCCGCGACTCAGCCGATTCCGATCCTAAGGAATATCGTTTGTGCATGGAAGCTAAAGGCTACTGGCACAGAAAATATGACATTCCAACTGTAACCAACGTATTTGTTTATAACCCGCAAAAAGGCACGGATTACGTTCCGCTGGAAAGCGTCTACAGCAAATAACCGCCGCCGCTGGCTTTGTAATAAGCTATCAGATTCTGAAAAATTCCGGCTTTGCTTTCTAAGCTGCTGTTTTGGGCTTGCAGGCGGTTCTGCTCCATAGTCAAAAAATTAGAAAACTCTATAAGCCCGCTGCGGTATTTTTCGGAAGACGCCGCTACAACCTTGTTCATATTTGCCAAAGCGCGGTTTTGCAGCCGATTTCTTTTTAATTCGTTCTGCACGTTTGCCATAGCGTTTTTCAACTCGCCGACTGCGGTTAAAACCGTTTTTTTATACACGGCAAAAGCTTCCTGCTTTTGATATTTTTGCTTATTTAACTGATTTTGCAGGCGGTTCCAATCTAAAAGGGGCAGACTCAGCAGAGGCTCATAGCTATAGCCTTGGCTTTTGGAATTAAACAAACTATTGCCGCTGCTTGCCGCATATCCCCATAAAGCCGAAATACTGACATTTGGATATAAATCGGCCACCGCTGCGCCGACTAAAGCATTCTGCGCCGCGAGGTTCTGCTCGGCCGCCGCCACATCCGGACGCTGCCGGATTACCGAAGCAGGAAGATTATACATGGCTTTGATATTATATTGATAGGCATTGCTGAAAATCGGCGAACGCTTCTCGCTGTCTAAAGGAAGCTGCGACGGCAAAACACCGGATAAAACGGCTAAAGCATTTTTATATTGCTCTACTTGGCTCTGCAGCTGAGGTATCTGCGTTTCGGTTGAATTCAGCAAATACTCCGCCTGATTATAAGCGATATCGTCGGTTAAGCCGCTTTGATATTTAGATTTCACCACACCGAAAATATCTCGCTGCAGGGCTAAATTCTGTTTGGCGATACGCAGCTTTTCAACCGCTAATTTCAGATTAACATAGTCCGAAGCAATTTCAGCCGCCACCACATTTTTAACCTGATTTAAGCTATATTCTTCGGCCTTAAGCATTGCGGCTGCAGCTTCATCTTGACGGCGTCCCTTGCCCCAAATATCCAGCTCCCAAGAAGCGTCAAAACCGGCATTATAATAATGCGTATCAGCAGTCGGTCCGATGTTTTTACTGTTTTTCTGATAGTTATAGCCGCCGCGGGCGTTTATCTGCGGCAAAAATCCGGCTTGGCTGATTTTCAACTCCGCCCGAGCCTGCCGCAGTATGGCTATAGCCTGTTCAATATCAGTGCTGTTCTTAAGCCCTTGCTCAATCAGTATATTAAGTTGTTCATCGCCAAACAGGGCATACCAGCTTTTAGAGGGCTGAGTTCCGTTTTTCAGCGCCAATTCCTGCTTTATAACCGAATCATTATAAAGTGCAGGACGGCTGAAATCTTCGCCGACCGTACAAGCGGCGGCAGTAAAGCTCAGTAATACAGCTAACTTACGCATTTTCGGCCTCCTTTTTTTGAGATTGCGGAGCAAAATGTTCTTTAAGATGTTCAAAAAAGGCAAACAGCGCCGGAATAAAGATGATTCCGATTAAAGTCGCCGCAATCATCCCGTAAAATACCGATGAACCGATAGCTATCTGCGAGCTGGCTCCGGCGCCGGTTGCCACAATCATTGGAAACACGCCCAAAATAAAAGTAAACGCTGTCATTAAAACCGCGCGGTAACGCTCTTCGGCTCCGCGGCGCGCCGCCTCGGTAATCGGCAGCCCTTGTTCGCGGTACATTTTAGTAAATTCCACAATCAAAATAGCATTTTTAGCCGCCAAGCCTATCAGCATAATCAAGCCCAGCTGTGCATAAATGCTCAATGATTGCCCCATAATCCACAAACCGGCTAAGGCGCCTAAAATGGCAAATACCGTAGAGAATATCACCGCCAAAGCCAGCAGCCAGCTTTCGTACAGCGCCACCAAAAATAAATAGCAAAACATAACGGCCAAGCTGATGAGAATTACCGCCAGCCCGCGGGTTTCCACCTCTTGCAGGCTCAGCCCCGTCCACCAGATATCATATTCTTTAGGCAGAACTTTTTCCAGCTGCTCCAACTTGTCCAAAGCCGTGCCGCTGCTGATGCCATCTTTTGACATAGCTGTAACAGACGCCGATGTATATTGATTAAAACGATAGATTATTTTCGGCGAAAGCTCGGTTTTGACATCGGCAAAGCTGTTTATGCGCACCAGCTGCCCCTCGTTGGAACGGACGTACAAATTGCCGATATCTTCCAAATTCCGGCGGTATTGATAATCGGCCTGCAAAATAACCTTGTTTACCTGCCCGCTTAATGTGATATTGTTAATATAGCGCGAGCCTAAATTATTCTGCAAAGCGGCAAACAAAGACGATACCGGA
>SAMEA3663093__coassemble_808_pt1 | contig 15692 bp, 12 predicted proteins | sample SAMEA3663093__metabat2_high_PE_008 | metagenome-assembled genome bin SAMEA3663093 (sample SAMEA3663093) | pig gut metagenome | biome: pig gut; feature: pig-associated habitat; material: faeces | place: France | collected 2012
TTTGAAGGGCGTAGTTTGGCAATATCAGACCTTCAGAAAAGTATATATTTGGGTGTTTTTTAAGTTATTTTTGAAAAAAAATTACATATAAACGGAAAAGGCTACGCCCATCAAAAATAAAAATGAAGTCGGCTGTTCTTGGGCTGTTGCGGTAAATTGCAGATACAAAAAAAGAGGAAGTGAAACTTCCTCTTATCTTTATTGGTTGCGGGGGAAGGATTTGAACCGACGACCTTCAGGTTATGAGCCTGACGAGCTACCAAGCTGCTCTACCCCGCGATTGCGATAATGTGGTCTATATATCTTATTTAAATACGTTTGTCAAGCCCAAAAACGAATATTTTATGAAAAAAAATAAAAAAGATGCCTAACTATGTGAAAAATCGCATTTTTGTATCTTGACAAAGAATAAACTAAAGAGTAGCACTCGCATTTGGAAAATTGTAGTCTGAAATAGAGAAAAGAGATGAAGAGAAAAGATAAGGGTATTTTGCTTGGTATCTGGGGTACCTGCTGCTATGGTACGAATCCGCTGTTTGCTTTGCCACTGTTTGCTGCCGGTATAACTTCTAATTCCGTGCTGTTTTACCGCTATGGTTTTGCGCTGATTATTTTTGGTTTATGGCTGACGCTGCACAAAAAAATTTCGTTGAAAATCTCTTTGCGCGAAGCCGGAGTTTTGATGCCGCTGGGTGTGGTTTTTGCAATTTCTTCGCTTACCTTGTTTCAGAGCTATATTTATATCGGTGCCGGCATTGCCTCAACAATTTTGTTTATATATCCGATTATGGTGGCACTGATGATGGCGATGTTTTTCCATGAAAGAATATCCTTAAAAACTGTCGGAGCCATAATTTTGACCACAGTCGGAATTTGCCTGTTTTATGAGGGCAAAGACGGGCAGACGCTGAATTTGATCGGCGTTGGGCTGGTGCTTATTTCGGCTTTGGCCTACGCGGTTTATATGGTGGCGCTGAAAAACGTAAAAATGCTGAAACGCGTGCAATATTCAAAGCTGACTTTTTATGTGATGTTTTTCGGGCTGTTTGTGTTCTTTTTTGCCTCTAATTTCGGCATTGAATTACAGCCGATAAACTCTTGGTTTATGCTGGCTTGCTTGCTGGGTTCGGCGGTTATTCCGACTATTATCTCGCTGGAAACCATGACGATTGCCATAAAGCTAATCGGCCCTACTTTATCAGCGATTTTAGGCGCCTTAGAGCCGGTAACTGCCGTATTTATCGGTGTTTTTGTGTTTGGCGAGCATTTATCCGTGCGCATTGTCTGCGGAATTATCTTGATTTTGTCGGCGGTGCTGATGATTGTTTTAGGCGGCAGTTCAAAAAATGTAAAAAGCAAGCCAAAAGAGTTATCAACCACCAAATAAATAATTGCCGCAATAGCTTGAATATAAAAAATAATTTATATATAGGATAATTATGTTTTAGATATTCTGATATCATTTCGCAAGTTATGGATTGGAGAGATTTTTTTATGCGTAGAATATTATTTGCGGTTTCGCTGATTGCGGTTTTAAGCCAAGCGGAAAACGCTGCTTCCGAAGATGTTTATAATTGGGCGGATTTTTTGACTGAAGCCGCCGAGGGCGATAAGACCATAAATCTGAAAGATAATCTGGAAGTTCCGGCCGGATATAACCGCTTGCAGATAAACGGTTCTGCCGCTAACCGAAGATATTTTTCCATAGACGGCAATTCGCATTCTATTATCGGCACAAATACGGATGAATCTCAATTTTTCTGGAGTTTTGACCGCGTCGTATCTACAATCAAAAACTTAACCATTCAGGATTTTAGAAGCTCAGTAAATTCGGGCGATTTCGGAGGCATAAAACTGCAGCGGAGCGACCTGAAACTGAACAATGTAAATGTGCAGAATTTTTCTAATCCGAGCGGCGGCGCCAAAGAAATTTACGGCGGCGTGTTTGATGTTTCCGACGGTTCGGTAATGCGGATTGAATACGCCCATCTTTTAAATAATAAGCAGCATGCGGATTCTGCCGTCAACGGCGACGCTATGGGCGGGGTGCTGTATGTTCAAGGCCTTATGCGCGGACAGAAGTCGTGGATAGACTATTTGAAATTTTCTTATATTACTAATAACGCGATTATTTCTGAAAATAAAGCCAATGCTTACGGCGGGGCGATTTTTTTGGAAGGGTACATGGATACTTTTTCCGGCAACACATTCAGCAATAATACGGCGCAGGCAATTATGGACGGCACTAGTGCATATGGCGGCGCGGTTTCTTTAGGTGGAGTGTTCTGCGACCGCGGAACGGCGTATATTACTTATTTTGGGCGCGACCCTCTTGCCGATATGGAATTTACTTCTAACAAAGCCATAGCGGACGGAAACGGCGGAGAAGCCGCCGGCGGTGCGTTTTTTGTTTCAGAATACGGCAAAACAGATTTTAATAAAGCCGATGAAAGCTGGATGTTTTTTAGCGGCAATATAGCTCAGGCGGATAAAGGAACAGCCAAAGGCGGGGCTATTGCCAACTATTACAAGGCTGACAGCAGCGTTAATATGTATGCGCTGGAATTGGAAAACAATCAGGCTTTGGGCAAAACCGCGCAGGGCGGAGCCATTTATGACAGCGGTGTTATCAATCTGATTTCTGACAATACCGATAAATTTGACAATCAGAAGCACGCCTTTACTTTTACCAACAATCTGGCTAAAGGCGAAACCGCACAAGGCGGCGCGCTTTATAACAGCGGAACAATTAATACAATTCAGAATGTAACGTTTGACGGCAACAAGGCGGAAAGCACTTTGGCTTCGGCTCAAGGGCAGGGCGGGGCGATTTATAATGCCGGAAACATCGGAACTTTGACAGATTCTCAATTTTTGACGTCGGATGATACCATAGTAAACGCCGCCGGTGCTAAGATTGATATTATAAACAATATAACCATGGCCGGCTTTCTGCAGAACAGCGGCACTATAGCCGATATGACCGGAACTAATATCCTTAATTCGTTGGTTAACACCGCAAGCGGAAATTTGAAAAGCAGCGAGACTTTAAACATTGCCGATAAGTTTGAAAACGCAGGGACTGCTGAAATCAGCGGAGAAATTACCGCGGCAAACGGAATAGCAAACAGCGGCAATCTGACTTTTAACGGGCTGGATTATACCGGAGTTTTGAAGAATACCGCGAACACGGCGCGGCTGAACTTAAACAATAGCAACACGCTGCATAATTCGCTGGATAACGGCGGAGAAGTGATAAATAACGGCGCCGCCGAATTTTTAGACGGTTTTACGAATGCGTCCGGTGCTAAAATTACCAACAATAATATTTTGAATGTCAGCGGCAGTTCGGATAATGCCGGAGATATTTTGGGCGGTATTCGCTTCGGCGGAAATAATGCCGTGCTGAATAACAGCGGCTATATTGAAGAAATCAGCGAGTCTCAGTTTACGTCCGGCAGTGGGCCGGCGTTGAAAAATACCGGAACCATAGGCGATATTGTCAATTCGTCTTTTGCTTACGGCAGCGGTACGGGAATTGATACAAACAGCAATATGACAATCAGAGCGGATAACGGAAAAAGCAGTTTTAACGGCAGCGGCACGGCAATCAGCACCAACGGCAATGATATTGATTTTAAATCTGAAAATAATGCTACTATTGAAATCGGCGGCGCGATAGATAGTGTTTCAAAAATCAACATCAGCGGCGATGACAGTTCTATTGTGATTGTCAGCGGCAGCACCGGCAGCGCCCAAATCTCGCTTAAAGACACCATGCTGCGGATTGGCGGTTCAGACGGCACTGCTTCGGATATTTTAGCTGACTCGGAACTTGATGTAAAAAGCGGCGTTATAAGCTTTGAAAACGGCGACCACTCTGAATATAAAATCAAAAATCTGAACTCTGATAGTTCGGCTCTGTGGCACTTTAATATAGATTTAGACCCAAGCGGCAGCCAATCCAACTCCTTGCGGCTGGAAAGCGGAAGCGGAACAATCCGCCTGTCTTCATTTGATATCGGCGACCATTTAGAGCAGCTGGGCGATTCCGAACAGATTCTGCAGCTGATTAAAATGGCTCCGGGGGCAGCGGGCGCACCGCAGCTTAGCATGGGGAGCGATGTGGTTATAAATAAGGTTCAGGCGGTGATGAAAAACACCGATATTGTCGCAAAATCTTTTGGGCTTTATACGACTGATACCGAAAATGACAGCATAATTTTCCGCGGGCTGAAAGACGGACTTGCCGAGTGGTCGGAGCTGAATACCGCCGAAGATAAAGTATTCAGTTTTGTAGACGGCGCCGGCTACAGGCTTTCCCGCAATGTCAGCGGTTTGCTGGGGACAAATATAACTTTGCAGGGCAATGGCGATATCCTTAATATTAACGGTAAAATTATGCTGGCCGAAGTTAAAGACGGTCAAAATGTCACTATCAGCGGCTTGCGGGTGGAAAATTTCGGCACTACCGAAAATAACGGCGCTTTAGTGCTGAATAATACGGTTTATAACGGCGTGCTGCGGAATAAGTCTGTGCTGCGTTTAGGCGGAAATGATGAGTTTGGCGGCAAGCTGACTAACAGCGGTACGCTCACGGTTGCGGGCGGAGCGACAGCAGCCGCGAATGCCGGACTGGTTAATGAGGAAAACGGCACAATCGTGAATGACGGACAGCTGATTTTAGCCGCGGATTCTGAAAATAACGGCGCTATTGTCGGTTCTATTACCGCCGGAAACGGTGCCGATGCCATGACTTTTGCCAATAACGGCTATATCAGCGGCACAGCCTATGTTAACAATCAAGCAGTTTTAAAAAGCGATTTAGATAAGCTTAACGATGTAAATATTGCTTCAGGAGGTTTATTTGAAATCGGCGCTGACGGCGTGCTAAATCAAAACATCAGCGGCGAGGGCAAAACTAAAGTTAATAATTTGCAAAATATCAGCCGCAGCAGGCTTATTGGCGCGGCACTCTGAGCTATGGCTACAGCAGTTATAATGAGCATGCGGCGGTGGAAAATATCGGCATAAAAGCCAAGTATCATGTGCAGGCTCTGAGCGCCGAAACTGCCGCCGGTTATGAGTTTACGGACGGATTTATTCCGGAAGCCGGACTGCGCTATACTTATTTAATGCCGGAAAAATACAGCTATAGTCTGGGGCAGCGCGTGCAGGCTGAAAATACAGACCTGCTGACCGGTTTTGCCGGAATGCGCTATCGTCCGCGCTGCGGTAAAATCTGGTATAATGTACGCTCTACGGCATATTTGGGGCTGACTTACGATATTTATAACCGCGATACAACAGCTAATGTGGCGATTGCGAATAAACAATATGAAATCAGCGGCGAAAGACTGCCGCGCTGGGGAATTGAAAGCGGTGTAGGCGTTGAAGTTTCTGTAAATCATTGGGATTTGTCGGTCGGCTATGATTTTGGCCTGCGGGAAAAATATCAGTCGCATACCGGAATGCTGAACGCCCGATATAATTTTTAGCTGCAAAAAAAATACAGCCGCAATATAAAGGCGGCTGTATTTTTGTTTAACTCAAGATACCGTATACTTTTAGAACCATGCTTAATATTGCACAGCTGAAAAGATAAAATCCGACAAAGATTCCGGCAAGGTTAGTTTCGGTTTCAGCTGTCGGAGTTATACCTGAAGCCAGCTTTTTCTGATACTGATAATTGTCAAGAGCAGTACCCAGCCACAGCAAAATACCAAAACCCAAAATGACGCAAAGTCCAAAAAATAAATCGCAGTTCATAATAATAAATCTAATATAATTAAAATCTGAAATGAATATAACTTGTTTTGTTTATTTTGTCAATAAAAAGTGCAAAAAAATAACCTTGGGACTATAAATAAAAGTCCAAGGCCTTTTGATTCAGCAAAAATCTACAGCTTTTGCTACGATAAAACCGGCGGCAATGATTAAAAAGGAAAAAATGCAAACATATCCTTTAGTAAAATCGCCGGTCTGCTGAGCGCCTGATGTGTTGCTGTTATATTCCTTGCGGTTAAGTACAATACCTGCCACGGCAAGAATGATAAACACACACAAAACACATACGCCGAAAATTGCTTTTACTTCCATAATAATAAAAAATTTAATTAAAAAATTGTAATAATAATTGCAAAACGGGTTGCAATGTAGCATAATTTTTGCGGATGTCAAGTGTCTGTATGAATTTTTTACGCTAAAAATATTGACTTGGCGTAATTGATAGATATTATCTATTTAACATTATGAATAAACGGGAGAAAAGCTAATGAAAAATACTTTAATCGGGGCGGCGGTTTTGCTGCTGGCGGCCTGCAATGCAGAAAATACGGTGGTTAATGAAAAAATCAGCGTCATGCAGGAAAATGAGGCGGTTAAAACCAGCGTGGTTTGGGAATATCCGCAAAAAGGCGATGAGGCTGCACTTAGTTCTATCCGCCGGCAGGCGGCTGATTTGCTGATTAAAGATTATAAAGGGCAGCTGAGCGACGGGCAGAAAATCCTGCAGCAGTTTGTAAGCGGAAAAATGGCGGAATTAGCGCCGGCCGAGGGTTATATTCCGGCTTTTAAGTCAACCTATACCGCGGAGGTTAAAGAGCTTGTTCAGACGCCGAAATTTATCACTTATGAAAAAAGAGCCGAAGTATTTACCGGCGGTGCACACGGCATGTCGGAATGGGCTGCGGCAAGCATCCGTAAATCGGACGGCGTATTGCTTAATGAGCATGAAAGAGTAAATTCTCCGGAATTTAAGCAGCTGCTGAAGCAGGGCGCCGAGGCTTATTTTACAACTCTCAAAGGCGCATACTATCAATGTGAGTTTCAGCCGGAAACTTTGCAAAGCCAGCTGTTTGAGGATTTTGATGCCGACAGTCTGCCTTTGCCTCAGGCCAAGCCGTTTTTAAGCGATAAAGGCGTCGGCTTTGTTTATATGCCGTATGAAATCGCCAGCTATTCGGACGGACAGATTGCGTTTATTCTGCCGTATGAAGCTATGAAACCATACTTGACGGCCGAGGTTTGGAACTTGGTGGCAAAGCAAGAAAATAAAGATGCGTCCGTAACCGCTTATGTTAATGATTATATGGCGGCGGAATATCAAAAATATTTAGCTTTGCCGGAACATAAGGCTTGCGAATAAAACTTAAAAAAATCCGTCTGTTATAAAAGCAGGCGGATTTTTTGTGAACATTAAAAGTAAAAGTCATTTCCCTGATTGCTGCGGATTTTATCCAGTCTTTCGCGGATAGCCTCTGCAAGTTTCGGCGGAAACGTTTTCAGTTCCTGTTCAATCAGCTTTTCGCCGACAGCCTTTGTTTCGTCCGAAGCATAATCGGTCAAAAACTCTTCCAAAGTCATAAGTGCGTTCAGGTGGCAGCAGTTGTGGATTTGCTTAGCCTTGCACAGCTCCATAAAGCGGTCGCCGGTGCGTCCGGAACGATAGCATGCGGTGCAGAAACTCGGCACATAACCAAGCCTCATCAGCCAGTTGATAACCTCATCCAGCGAACGTGTGTCTTCTACCTCAAACTGCTCGGAATGCTCATCCTCCGCTTCAGGCTTAGCATAGCCGCCGACAGAAGTTTTAGAGCCGCCGGATATTTGCGAGATACCAAGTTTTAGAACTTGTTCGCGCGTTTTTTGACTCTCGCGGGTAGAAACAATCATACCGGTATAAGGCACGGCAATGCGGATTAACGCTACGATTTTGGCAAAAATATTATCCGGCACGCAGTTGCTGAATTGGCTCGGGTCAATATCATCGGCCGCACGCAGGCGAGGGACGCTGATAGTGTGAGGCCCGACCCCGAAAACGGCTTCCAGATGTTCGGCGTGCATCAGCAGGCCGCTGAACTCGTAACGATAGGTTGACAAGCCGAACAATACACCCAGTCCGACATCGTCAATTCCTCCTTGCATAGCCCTGTCCATGGCTTCCGTATGCCAATTATAGTCATGCTTAGGGCCTTTCGGGTGCAGCTGTTCGTAAGATTCTTTGTTATATGTTTCCTGAAACAGAATGTAGGTGCCGATTCCGGCCTTGTGCAGTTTAGCATAGTTTTCAACCGTGGTGGCGGCAATATTGACATTAACTCTGCGGATTGCTCCGTTTTTGTGCTTAATACCATAAATGGTATCAATGCTTTCCAAAACGTATTCAATCGGGTTGTTAACGGGGTCTTCGCCCAGTTCCAACGCCAAGCGCTTATGTCCCATATCTTGTAAGGCAATAACTTCCTGACGGATTTCATCCTGTGTCATTTTTTTGCGGAAGATATGCTTGTTTTTGACATGATAAGGGCAGTAAACGCAGCTGTTTACGCAATAGTTGGAAAGATAAAGCGGTGCAAAAAGCACAATGCGGTTGCCGTAGTAGTTTTGTTTTATACGCTCAGCAAGCGCAAAAATTTCCGCTTCAATTTCCGGATTATCGCAAGCCAGCAGAACCGAAGCTTCACGGTGTGTCAAGCCTTTTTCCTGCTCAGCTTTCTGTAAAATCTGCCGAACTAAAGCCAGATTGTTTTTGTTTTGGTCGGCATATTCCAGCGCGGCGCAGATTTCGTCATGCGAGATAAATTCCTCAGCTTTTGAAGACTTTGGATTATAAACAAATTTTTCCATAATGATTATATTAAAAATGAAACATCAAAATAAAAAATACAGTACTAAGATAACACTGTATTTTTTTGTTTGCAATGATTTAATTTAAGAATTTATTTGTTTGGGTTATACGGGTCTTTGTCATCGGCAAGCAAATCTTCTACCGAGATTTCTCCCGTGTTTTGGTTATTTGTATCATCTTTCAAAATGTCTAAATCAGCCATTTCAGAAGCAAAATCATCATTGAAAATATCATCAAGCTTTACATTGCTTTCTTCATTCGGCAAATCCAATGAAACCGGCTCTTCATCCTGTAAGTCAAGAGATACTGGAGCTGTGCCGCTTGTTTGCACCGCTTGTTTCAAATCTTCAAAATGCTCCGGCGACGGATTGAACGGGTCGCTGGCTTCAAGTGAAAAATCGCTTGCCGGAATTTTTACCGGAGCCTGTTCAAAATATGGTTCATTTTTCGGTTTGTCATAAATGGCAGGTTCATCAGAAATTACCGGTTCTTCTTTGGCGGCTGGCAAATCAGGAGATGAAACTTCTGCCGGCAGCTCAAAATCTTCGGGCTGCAAAACCGAATCTGTAAAGTTTTGAGTATTGTCCCAATCCGCAGCCGGTTCAGCGATTATCGGCTGTTTTGTCTGCTCTTCGGCTTCTGCCGCCGGAATAACTTCCTCATCCGCCGCCGAAACCGGAGCTTGCTGTTCTTCAGCCTGTTGTTCGGCAGGCTGTTCTGCATATGACTCTGCCGGCAATTCAAGCGGCTGTTCCGCATACGGTTCAGAAGCTATTGGCTGTTCATCCGGCTGTGCAGAATATTCTTGCTCGGCGTCGCTGATTTCTGCCGCCATCGGTTCTGCCCACGGCTCTTTAGCTTCTTGCTCTGCCGTATCATCTGCAGCTTGGTTTTCGGCTATAGATTCTGTTTGCGGCTCAGTCAAATCCAGCGATTGCGGAGCTATAACCTCATCAGTCGCCGGAGCGGTCAGCAGCTCATCAATTCGGCTTTCATTTTCATCCAGCACTTCCTCATCTTCTGAAACTTCTGTCGGAACAGCTTCGGCTTTTTCTTCTTCATTTTCCTGAATATCCTTAAAATGCTGCTCATAAAAATCGGCAACAGACTGCGGCTCCGATTCATGTGCTTCATCTTCTGCCGGCTGCGGATTATTATCCGGAGATTGCAGCATATTTAATTTAATATCCGGATTTTCACCATTTTTAGCCAAAAGAATTTTTTGCAGCAATTCTTTGATTTCATTATCTATATCAGTATGACTTTGAATGCTGGTTGTAACATTTTTGCTGATTTGATTAACAACATCAAGCATGCGTCCGTTTAAATTATTCAAATCAGAACTCAAACGAGAAACAGTAGTTACCAAAACATCAAAATTGCCGCTATGACCGGCTGCGCGCTGATTTTCTTTGACATTTTCATTTTTTATGCTGTCAACATATTGCGAGATTTCTCCGCAGATAACAGTTAGCTGGTCCAATGTTGCCTGAAAATTTGTGCCGTTAATTTCCGAGCTGTTATTCAAAGTGTTTAAACCGTTGTTAAGTTCTTTGAAATGTCCGTCTAAAATTTGGTTTGTCATATTGCTGGAAGAAGCGATTTTTACCAATAAGTCTGCAATGTTTGTTTTTTCGTAATTTTCGTTTAAATCAGAACTTTTCAAAAGTTTAACTAAATCGCTTTCAGTATTTTTGCTTTGATAGACGTCAAACAAAACAAAGAGCAGGGCAAAGCATACGGAGGAAATTAAGAATACTATCAGCGCCATGTTAGCAGTAAATAAGTCTTCAGCGTCTTTGGTGGTCTGATATTGATAAGTATAATATAAGAATGCGCCGAAAACAACAGCGGTAAGCGCTCCGCTAAAAATCTTAATCAAGGCTGCAGCAAATTTCATCTGTTTTCTCCTTAAATCTGCCGATAACTTACTTTAATTTAAAATATTAAAGCAAACCTGACAAAAACGCAAGGTTTGCTTTATATTTCTTAACAGGGAACAAAACTAAATTGCCTGCTCGCGGGTTTTATGCAGTTCCAAATGCGGAAAATCTTCTTTAATTTTGCCTAAATGCCAAGCATTGCGCGCCAAAAAGACTTTTTCGCCGTCATAATCGTCAGCAATATTCATCTGGTTGGTGTTATAGAATTTTTCCAGCTCCGCTTTATCTGAGCTGCTGACCCAGCGCGCCGTATAATATTGCGTCGGTTCAAAAATCACATCAATATTAAATTCCGTGCGCAGGCGGTCGGCAATCACTTCAAACTGCAGCACGCCGACCACGCCGACAATATATTCCGAGCCGACAATCGGTTTAAAAATGCTGGCGCCGCCTTCTTCGGCAATTTGCTGAAGCGCGTTGGCTAAGTGTTTGGATTTTAGCGGGTCTTTAGCGCGGACGGATTTCAAAAGTTCCGGCGCAAAACTCGGAATGCCGGTGTAATGCAGCTTTTCGCCCTCGGTCAAGGTGTCGCCGATACGCAGCTGCCCGTGGTTTGGAATACCGATAATGTCGCCGGCATAAGCGTCTTCAGCCAGTTCGCGTTCCTGAGCCAAAAACATAACCGGAGTCGGCACTTTAATATCTTTGCCGGTACGGACTTGCAAAAGGCTCATGCCGCGCTTAAAGTGTCCGGAGCAAATACGCATAAAGGCAATGCGGTCGCGGTGTTTCGGGTCCATATTGGCTTGAATTTTGAAGACAAAGCCGGTTACTTTCTTTTCATCGGCGTTAACCACGCGTTCGGCGCTTGGCTGCGGGCGAGGCGTCGGAGCAAACTCTTGCAGTCCGTTTAAGACTTCGCGCACGCCGAAATTGTTGACGGCGCTGCCGAAAAACACCGGAGTTAAGGCGCCGGCTAAATACAGCTCTAAATCAAAGGCCGGACACAGCTCGCGCACCATTTCCACATCTTCACGCAGCTTTTTAACGGCATACGCCGGAAGAAGCTCGTCAAGCTTCGGGTCGTCTAAGCCCCTGCAGGTTTCTATAGTGTCGTTAATCAGCGACTTGCTGCCGTTTTTGTTCATCAAAATCAGCTGGTCGTTAATCAAATCATAGCAGCCTAAAAAGTCCTTGCCGCTGCCGATAGGCCAGCTCGCCGGAGTAACGTCCAGAGCCAAAGTTTTCTCAATGTCGTCCAGCAGTTCAAACGGGTCAAGGCCCTCGCGGTCTAATTTGTTGATAAAAGTAATAATCGGAATATTGCGCAGACGGCAGACTTCAAACAATTTTTTAGTCTGAGTTTCAATACCTTTGGCTGAGTCCAAAACCATCACGGCTGAATCAACGGCGGTCAAAACCCGGTAGGTATCTTCTGAAAAGTCTTCGTGTCCCGGAGTATCCAGCAAATTGAAAGTGATGTTGTTATAGTCAAAGTTCATCACGGAAGAAGCAACGGAAATACCGCGTTCCTGCTCAACTTTCATCCAGTCTGAGTGAGCGTGGCGGTTTTCTCCGCGCGCTTTTACAGCTCCGGCTTGTTGAATTGCTCCTCCGAACAAAAGCAATTTTTCGGTCAAAGTTGTTTTACCGGCATCCGGATGTGAAATAATGGCAAAAGTTTTGCGCTTGTTAACAATTTGTTCTGGCATATTTTCCTCTACATTTATTCATTAGGGCAAGTTATAACCGAAATTTATGGATTTGCAAGATTTTTGTGGGGTAAATATTAAATTTTGCTTGATTTATAAAAAGTTTTGTGTTCTAATCCGCCGTAATTGGGAAAAATGCTCCCAGCGCGGGTATGGTGAAATTGGTAGACACGCCAGACTTAGGATCTGGTGCCGCGAGGCTTAAGAGTTCGAGTCTCTTTACCCGCACCATCATTCTTTGATGGTGAAAAAGGAATAACAATTTTATTTTAGAGAAAATCACAATGAACGTAAAAGAAGAAAAAGCAAAAGGTTTGAATAAAAAGTATAATATTACTTTGGCTGCTGCCGATTTTGCCAATGCTGTTGATAAAAAATTGGAGCAAGTTGCTAAAAAAGTCAAATTACCAGGTTTTAGAGCCGGTCATGCGCCAAAAGCTATGATTGATAAACAATACCGTCCAAGTGTTTTGGGTGAAGTGTTGGATGACATGATTCGCGATGCGGTTAATGAGGTTATTGCCGATAATAAATTGCGTCCTGCTGTTACTCCGGACATTAAAATTGAAAAATTTGAAGACGGCAAAGATGTTGAGTTTACAGTAGAAGTAGAAGTTTTGCCTGAAATTAAAGTTGGTGATTTTTCTAAAATTACACTAAATAAATATGTTGCAAAAGTTCCGGCTGAAGAAATCGAAAAAGCTGTTAAATATATGACAGATTCTCGCCGCGATTCAGCAAAAGTGGAAGAAGACCGCGCAACCAAAAAAGGCGATATCGCCGTTATTGACTTTGTCGGCTCTATTGACGGCGTTGAATTTCAAGGCGGCAAAGGCAATTCTTATCCGTTGGAATTGGGTTCTAACTCTTTCATTCCGGGGTATGAAGACCAGTTAATCGGTAAAAAAGCCGGTGAAACCGTTGAAGTTAAAACCACATTCCCGGCCGATTACCATGCTAAAGATTTAGCCGGTAAAGAAGCTTTGTTTGTGACTACAATTAAAGAAATCCGCGAATATAAGCCGGTAGAATTGAATGATGAATTTGCCAAATCAATGGGCGCTAAAGATGTGGCTGATTTGAAATCTAAGATTGAAGCTCGCATTTTGGAAGATTATAACGCAACATCTCGCATTAAATTAAAACGTGATTTGTTGGATGCTTTAGATAAAGAATACAACTTTGATGTTCCGCAAAAATTGATTGATGCCGAATATTCAGCTATTGAAAAGCAATATCAAGATGCTAAAGCAAAAAATCAGCTTGATGAAAGCGAAAAATCTCGTGATGAAAAAGATGTTTTGGCAGAATATAAAGAAATTGCTCTGCGCCGCGTTAAATTAGGCTTATTGCTTTCTGAAATTGGCGCTGACGCTAAATTGCAATTGTCTGCCGATGATGTGAACAAAGCTATTATGAATGAAGCTAAGCGTTATCCTGGACAAGAAAAAATGGTTTTGGAATATTATGTAAAGAACAAAGATGCTGTTGAAGCGTTGAAAGCTCCTGCATACGAAGAAAAAATCGTTGATTATGTTTTAGAAAAATCTAACGTTGCAGATAAAGAAGTTTCTGTTGAAGAACTGTATGACTTCAGCGACAAAGGTGCTAAAAAAGAAAAGAAAGCTAAAAAATCTGCTTAATATTTTCCGATTCTGATTTAATATTTAAGCTATATAAGCTGAATTTTAGTGAAAATTCTATAAAAGCCGCCTTATTTGAGGCGGTTTTTTGCTGTAAATATATAATAAAACCGCTTGACTTTGAATATATTAAAATTATGATAAAAACAATTAAAAGGGGATAATGCGATGAAAAAGTTTATACTGATTTGGGCTGTGATGTTAGTGTGTGGCAATGGTGCATGGGCGGATGAGGCAAAAAAATTAGAGTTTGTGAATCCGGTTTTCAACCAGCCTTTGCGTCCTATGTCAATGAGGTCAGGCTATGAATATTTAACACCAACTACTGTAGATTTCAGAACGCCTTTGGATGAAAATATTAAAAATGCTGTGGGTAATTGTGAATTATTGGAAAATGAAGAAGACCATATAAAGATGTCTTGTAAATTAACATGGTTGCTCTATGATACGAAATATAAAACATATAAAGAAGATTTTACATCAGAAGAGTATTATATATATAGGATTAAAGGCTTATCTCATGAAGAATGTTTAGATATAGAGGCATTAAATTATGATGAGGGGCAACAAGAATATAATTCAGAACTTCATTTCTGTGTTACCCCTCCGGATGGATATGCTACCAAGGAGTGATTGAGGCAGCCATACGTCTAGCCCAATCATTACGTTCTTGCTGAACATCTTTTCGGTGTACATTAGCAACAATACCATTTTCGCCGTTTATGTTTCGTTCGCGGATAGCTTTATATAAACTAGGCCATTTTTGCTCATTTAGTCCACCTTTAACGTTGTATTGAATGTCTAGTAATATTTCTTTTAAAGGTTGAGGAAATGTGTCAAAATCAGCAAACTCTCGTCGTACATGAGCTAAGTCATTGGTCATGTGGTTTTGTGCAAGACTGCGAGCATATTCATTAGATATACGAACATTTGTATCTTTTTTAAAAGTATCTGCAAATCTTCCCCAATTTTTATGCTTACCATTGATATCAGTATCTTGGCTTAAATTTCGCATAATGCTAAATGCTGCTAATTTTTCAGCTTCTGTTGCCGGAACCCCATTAACGGTAAAGTTAATTTTTCTAAAATCATCCCAAGAATTAATATTAGCTCCGCCTCCTACTGTTATAAGTCCCTTGGTGTCAAGATAAGGATGTTCAATAACTCCTTCATATTTTTTTATGTTTTCCCACATAGCTTTGTATAAATCTTCATCTGTAGTATGGTTAGGTAAAGTATTATTCGGCGCAGGTGCAGGTGGTTGAGTTTGTCTATCATACTCAGAACCTGTACAAGCAGGTTTAGGCTGGTACCAAGAAACCGGAGTCTGATTTTGCGGTTTGCCGGCAATATCAGGATTCCAAGGTGTCGGAGTCTGATTTTGCAAGGTATTATTTTGCCCTATAGCCGCATTATTCTGCTGAGAGGGTTGAGGAGTTGAACCTGAATTGTATTCAAAGCCAAAACCTGTGTTTTTGAGCGAGTTTGTAACATTTTCAATATTTTCGCTGATGTCAGACGAGCCGAAACCATAGTTGTTCTCCGCATTTCCGCCCCAAAAGTTAGTGCCGTACTGCGGATAATCTTTGTTTATTCCTTGGCTGTTAAAGCTTTTAATCAGCTGTTCTTCACGGTCTGCCCGCGCCATTTGATAGGCGATTTCATCGCGCAAAGAAAATTTGCTGTGGTCAACACCGTAAGTGTCAATTTTACTGTCTCCGGCTAAGTAGCCTAAAGGCGATTTATATTTGGGCCATATATCCATGGCTTTTCCTCCATTTTCTATAATTTAAACCTTGTTAAAATGATTTATTTCTTACGGATG
>SAMEA3663093__coassemble_814_pt1 | contig 15597 bp, 10 predicted proteins | sample SAMEA3663093__metabat2_high_PE_008 | metagenome-assembled genome bin SAMEA3663093 (sample SAMEA3663093) | pig gut metagenome | biome: pig gut; feature: pig-associated habitat; material: faeces | place: France | collected 2012
AGAGATTTTTTTCGGTGTCATAATAGCGGCAGATAACATTGGTATAGTAAATTTCATCTGTTTCGTCATCCTGCAGCTTCAGCAGGCAGCAGCGTCCGCAGCGCTGACAAATCGCTTCCCACTCGTCTGGGCTTATGCTGGATAAATCTTTAACCATTAGCCGCGTTTCTCCGCCATTTTGTCTTCTTCCGCCAAATTGCCGAACTGGGCAAATTCGCCGTTCCAGAACAGTTTTACCGTACCTGTCGGACCATGACGCTGCTTGCCGATGATAACTTCGGCGACATTGGCGGTTTCACGGTCGCGCTGCACCCATTCTTCATGCTTTTTCTGGAATTTTTCCGGCGTGTCGCCCTCTTGCTGCTTTGGTTCGGCATTATGAATATAGTAGTTTTCACGGAACACAAACATAACGATATCGGCATCTTGCTCAATAGATCCGGATTCGCGCAGGTCGGACATTACCGGACGCTTGTCGTCGCGCATTTCTACGCCGCGGTTTAATTGGGAAAGGGCGATAACCGGAACTTTCAGCTCCTTTGCCAAGATTTTCAGCCCGCGGGAAATCTCAGACAGCTCCTGCACGCGGTTGCCCTCGTTGCGTTTGTTGTTGGAACCGGAAATAAGTTGGATATAGTCAATCACAATCAGACCTAGGCCTTTGCTGCGTTTCAGGCGGCGGGCGCGGGTGCGGATGGCATTGATAGTCACGCCCGGGGTATCGTCAATATAAAGCGGAATGTTTTCCAGCTCGCGCACCGCGGCTGCGATTCGCGTAAATTCCGAGGCGTCAAGTTCGCCGTTGCGCATTTTTTGGCTTGAAGTCTGCGTGACGGTGGAAAGAATACGCGAAGCCAGCTGATCGGCGGACATTTCCAGCGAAAAGAACGCAACGCCCCGATTCTCCGGCGGAGTTTCTTTGTCGCGCGAATAAAATTCGGCAACGTTATAGGCAATGTTTGTCGCCAGAGCGGTTTTACCCATAGCCGGACGTCCTGCCAAAATAATTAAGTCAGAGTCATTTAATCCGCCGATTCGGTAGTCTAATTTATTTAAGCCGGTCGGCGTGCCGGAAATTTTTCCCTCTTTTTGATAGGCTTTTTCAATAGCGGCTAATGAAGAACCCAGCGCGGTGGAAAAATCCACAAAGCCGCCTTGCGCGTCACCCTGGTCAGAAAGTGTGTAAAGCATTTTTTCGGCGCTTTCAATCTGGTCTGTTGCCGAAGTGTCTATACTTTCTTCAAGTGCGTGATTAACAATTTCATAGCCGGTGTTAATCAGTTCGCGGCGCAGATATTTGTCATAAATAAACTGAGCGTAATACTCAACGTTTGTCAAAGGCGAGGCACTGTCGGCCAGCTTTACCAGATATGGAAATCCGCCCACTTCATTAAGCGTCCCCTCTTGCTCAAAATAGCTTTTCAGCGTGATGACATCGGCGATATGTCCTTTAGTGATAAGCTTAGACATCACTTCAAAAATCTTTTGGTGCGTGGCATCGGCAAAATGCGCCGGACGCAGAAACTCCGAGACTTTTTCAAAAGCTTTGTTGTTTGCTAAAATCGCGCCGATTAAGGCTTGCTCCGCTTCAATGTTTTTAGGCAGGCGGGCAGCGTCTAATTTTTCCATTTAGTTCCTCATTGTTACATTTTTATTAAATTGTATACGTTATAATCAAAAAAGTCTTGAAATGTGACTGAAATATTTTTTATCCTGTGGATAATGGGTATAAAAAAGCTGAATGCACAAAAAAATAAACTATTCTGCCATATAAGTATAAGGAGAAAATTTATGGCTGATAAAAAAATTTTGGTAATAGGCGGCGCCGGATATATCGGCAGCCATGTGGTAAAAGCTTTGCTGCATAACTGCTTTGCCGTAACGGTGTATGATAATCTTTCTACCGGACAGACCTGCAATTTGTTTAAGGAGGCTGAGTTTGCCGAGGGCGATATTTTGGATTTTGCCCGCTTGGAGCAAGTTATGAAAGGCGGGTTTGATGCGGTTATACATCTTGCCGCCAAAAAAGCCGTAGGCGAGTCCATGGAAAATCCGCAGCTGTATTCCCAAAACAATATCAGCGGCTCGGTCAATATTTTTAACGCGATGCTGAATGTCGGAGTTAAAAATGTGGTTTTCTCTTCTACATCCGCTGTTTACGGAATGCCGAAATATTTGCCTTTAGATGAAAATCATCCGCTGAATCCGATGAGCTTTTACGGCTACACCAAAATGGCGATAGAGCAGGTTATGGATTGGTACAGCAAAATTAAAGATTTTCATTACATTGCTTTGCGATATTTTAATGCTGTGGGCTATGCGGCGGACGGAAGCATCCGCGGCAAAGAAAAAAATCCGCAGAACCTGCTGCCGCTGATTATGGAAGTGGCAACCGGCAAGCGGGATATGCTGCATGTTTTCGGCAATGACTATGATACGCCGGACGGAACCTGCCTGCGCGACTATATCCATGTGGAAGATTTGGCGGAAGCGCATGTTCTGGCGATTAAAAAACTGTTGGCGGACGGCGATTCGCAAGTGATTAACCTTGGTACGGAAAAAGGCACTTCGGTTTTAGAAATTATTAAGTCGGTAGAGCGTGTCAGCGGCAGAAAAATTAACTATGATTTTGTACCGCGCCGCGCCGGCGATCCGGCAAATGTGGTTGCTACCAGCGCTAAGGCTTTAAAAGTTTTGGGGTGGCAGGCTAAATATACTGATATTGATGAAATTGTTAAAACAGTTTGGAATTTGGAAAAATAATGGAAGATTTTATACAAAATTTTGCTAATCACCCGGCAATGTCGCCGGTTATGCTTTGGTCCAGCTTCGGAGTGGCGGTAATATTGCTGCTGGCTGCCGATTTGTTTTGGTTTAATCGCAAAAATGAAGAACCTCATTTTTGGCATACGCTATGGATTTGCGTGGCCTATGTGGTTGCTGCGCTGCTTTTCGGCGTGTTTGTGATGTATGAAGACGGCGTCAAAAAAGGCATGGACTATTTTACCGGCTATCTGCTGGAAAAAAGCCTGTCTATGGATAATATTTTTGTGATGTCCATGATTTTTGCGGCGCTGGGCGTGCCGAAAATGTATCAGCACCGCGTTTTGTTTTGGGGAATTTTAGGCGCGTTGGTAATGCGCGGAATTTTAATTGGAGTCGGCGATGCTTTGGTGGTTAAGTTCCATTGGATTCTTTATATATTCTCAGCGTTTTTGATTTATACCGGCGTTAAAATGCTGCTGACAAAGGAAGAAGAGCAGGGCAATATCCAAGATACCAAGATATATAAATGGCTGTCCAAAGTTTTTCATGTAACGCATGAAATCCACGGCGAGCATTTCTTTTATAAAAAAGACGGCAGGCACTATATCACGCCGCTGTTTTTTGCTTTGGTAATTATAGAGACTATGGATGTGGTTTTTGCGTTGGACAGCATTCCGGCGATATTCTTGGTAACGACCGATGTTTATGTGGTTTATACCAGCAATATTTTCGCCATTTTGGGGCTGCGCGCGCTGTACTTTTTGCTGGCGGCGATAATCAGCAAGTTTGTATATCTTAAACCGGCGATTTCTATTATTTTGATTTTTATCGGCTTTAAGATTTTTTTGCCGAAAGTCGGCATAGAAGTTGCAGAATGGCAGTCGCTCAGCGTTACGGTCGGACTGCTGGCCGGCGGTATTTTACTTTCACTTTTCAAGAAAAAGAAACAAATAAGCAATGGATGAGAACAAAGTTTATTTAAGCTTCGGCCGTCACGGGCGCTATGGCATAGATACGGCTATAGAGCATATGAGCATGCTGGAATCGTTTTTGGGCGGCAGGCGTCTGGCGCTGATGCTGCCTCCGTGCGACGCGGTATATTATTCGCCGATTCCCCGCGCGGCCATGACGGCAAAATTCAGGGCGCAGGGGCTGCAATGCCGCCATTTGCTGGGCTGCCGCGAATTGCAGGAGGATATGACTTCTTTTATTATCAAGCGCTTTATCGGCAATATCATTCAAAATTCCGGACCGGAAAATAAGCACTATCATTTTGTGACTCATCTGCCGGTGGTGGAAAAACTTGGCCTGCCGGAGCTGGAAGCCTGCGGAATCTGTATCTGCTCTGCCGTAAACTGGCAGGAAATGCTGGCGGAAAATTTTGAAGTTATAAAGCTGAAGAATCCGAGCCATGATGAAATTTATAATTTGCTGAAAACGCTGCGGATAGAGCCGGAAGAGCTGGAAAAGTTCAGCCCGGACGGCATTTACAGCGCTTTGAGCCGAACTTTATAGTTTTTTTGTATATAATAAATCTTAATCTTCTCAAAAACACCAATATTGAGAAGATTTTTTTTGTCAAAATATGTAAAAATTTATACAGAATAAACTTGATTATCAAAAAAAAATATGCTAACTTAATAATGAATAAAATATTATCTATGTATGCTATTAAGTTACTATTAACGTGAAAAGAACTATAAAGGTTGATTTAGTTTAGTTAACCGATATTTTTCTAATCCATAGATAATTTGAGTTTTTTAAGATTTCTGTACGTGAATATGTATAGATTTATATATAACTATTCAAGAATTAGTCAGCTTGAGTAGCCCTGTTTTCTTTTGGAAAACATTTGACTGTTAGTATGATTTCGGAAAAAGGTTTCTTTCGGAGTTGTATTGACCTGTTTATATTTTTTATATGAACAGAAAAAATGTTTTCTTATCGGAGAAAGCAGTTTAAGTAGAAACCAAATTTAGTGCAAAATTAAAAATAATAAGTCTTATGGCACGTAACATTTTTTCAATCGTAAAGAGTTTAGTAATCGTAGTTTCTTTATTTGCTGTTTCTGCTTGCACCGATGAAGGAGCTGAAACAAGCACTTATAAGGTGAAAGAGAACATCGTTCGTGGTACAAAGTACACTAATACTTTGGTTCACAACCTTGATTCTACCAAGTCAAGTGCTCGTGACAACATGGTTGCTACCTGCACTATTGAAACTGTTGAGAACGGCAATGTAGTTGAGGGTTCTGCTCACAAGGAGACCGCTAATCCTTTGATGGAGTGCAGCATCTTTGTAACAAAGGATGATTACACCATCACCGAGGAGCAGATTAACTGCAACGCTATTTCTACCAACATTTTGCGCAACCAGACTTCTAAGTCTGTTGCCAACAATGGTACAGAAGCATCAGATACAGTCGTTGTTACCATCTCTGATGGTCAGATTGTAAAGTGTCCTTCAACAATTACCAGCTACAAGACCACAGACGGTCATGCTTTTGGTACTGTTGAACTGAGAGATGCTAAGCTTGTATCTATTGAGAATACAAATATCTCAGCAGGTACTCGCGCAGCTACTTATGTAAAGACCACTTTGCGTACTATGTATAAGATGGCGTTGACCTATGTTGAAAAGAACGTAGATGCAACTCCAGCTTCTTACACAGTATATTTGACCGCAGCAGCTACACGCCGCGTTATTGCAGACAATGCAATCGCAAGCGTAACTGTTGAGAATAAGAACAGAGAGGTTATTGATGACAACACCGAGAAAGTTTCTTTTGAGGAGGTTATCACAATGACTGACGGTGAAGTTGTTCGCAATGCTAAGTCTATGATTTTGAACCGCGAGTTCAAGGGCATAGCAGCTTACGAGAAGTTTGTCAGCAATTTTGCTTTCAACCTTGCTAATGTAAACGGTATTGCAAACGGTACAGAGGCTCAGGTTAGCAATGCAGAGGGATGGACAGTATACGGCAAGACCGACAGCTATTCTGCAAACATCAGCAATGGTGCAGCAGCAGACGCTTTCGCAACAGCTTATACCCTCTATCACGAGCGCGCTAACTACAAGGACGCTAATGTTGAAGTATCTTTTGAGTATGTAGACGTTAACGTTAACGAAGCTAAGAACGAGGTTAGCAATGTTAATTCAGACAAGTCTGGATATGACAAGGCTATCTACGATAACGCTATCCGTACTTCTTATATGGGTTACACTCAGAACATTGCTGAGCAGGTTTATCTTTATAAGACAGCCCGCGCAATTTCTGGCTATGACTACCGCGATGCACAGCTTGTTGTTAATGACAACAATGTTATTGCTTCTGTAGTTTTCGTAACTCGTTATAACGACGGTACAGAGGAGACAGAGAAGGTTAGCAAGACTTTCGCACGCTCTTTGACTTGCACCAGCAACTGGACCGCATTTGAGAACAACTCTGATCAGTTTACTCACATGCTTAACGTAAAGCTTGCCGGTCAGGACAAGAAGAACGACGGTGAGTGGGCATGGGTTAATGAAACTCGTACCATTACTAACATTGCTTCTTTGGCTTCTAGCGAGCAGACAAACTCTTGGACATCTGTTGATCCTAACTTTATCACTTTCAGCCGCCAGGGTCAGACCTACACATTTAGTGAGATTGAATTCAAGGCAGTTGACGAGGAAGGTAAGGTTACATTGTCTTCAGATGAGGATGAGAAGTCTGTATTTGCTTATAGCGCAAAGGTTAACGTTACATTTGGCAGCAATACTATCAGCAGCGTAGCTCCTGGCAAGATTATTGTTGCTAAGGAGATTAAGGGCGATTTCCCAGCTGAGTGGGGTAAGTTTGTATCTGCAGTCTGCACCGTTTCACACAATGAAACAAAGACTGATTGGGTATACGCTTGGTCTCTCCACTTTGAGAACGGTACTCTCCCTGTAATTGTTGGTAAGGATGCAGCTAATGCAACTGTTGACCAGAGCCTTTTTGATACTGACACCAATACAAGATTTAATGGTGCTGGTTACAAGAACGGCAAGTGGCAGAATGCTATTGCTCAGGATAATGATCATTATATGTTGTGGACCAATACAAACGGTTCTGCACTCAATACAATGCTTTATCCAACCGCTACAATGTGGAACTGGAACAACGGTCACAACACCGTGTTCACTTCTGATTTCACATTCAGCATTGAGAACGATGGCAAGACTCTCAAGGTTATGAAGAATGGTCAGAAGTTTGCTTCTTACAGAGCATCTTCTAAGTAATTCTTTTTGACTTTATAAAATTAGTTTTCATTATAAGGTTTCTCTCTATTTGAGCAGACGACCTCTTAGTATTTACATTTGCGGAGAGGCAAGAGCAACATCTTGTCTTTCCGCCTTAAAAACTTTGAATTATGTTGAATTTTAAGAATATCTTTTTGAGTGTAGCAACTTTGTGTGTAACTTCTACAGCTTCTGCTGAGTGTATCTCCGGTGTAGACTTCTTTGAGGAGCCTGAACTTGAGGTTGTTGCAGAGGTTACAGAGATTGCAGCTGAGCCTGTGCAGGAAACTGTTGCAGAAACAGCTGTGATGGTTGATACAGTTGATGTGGACGACTTTGAGTACGTCCAGGCTGTTCACAGAAGAACTGCCAATTACGATTATCGGTCTGTAGAGACTGATAACGGACAGCGTGTTCTTTTGGAGACCGCTCCTAACTCAGGTTTGGAGATTGGTATCAATGCTGGAGTTGATTACTTCAACACAATGATTACACCTACCGTCGGTGCCGAACTCGGTTACCACGGTAAGAGATTCTCTTTTGCCGCAAGTGCCAATATTGGTATGAGCGAGTATAATAAGGAATCTGCTAAGGCAGGCGAAAAGTATATGATGACTAACTTCAACTTTGAGGCCGGTCTCCGTCTTTTTGACCTTCCTAGCAAATATCTGCACCAGAAAGAGGTGTGGTTGATTGGTAATTTCGGTTATAAGGTTCGCAAGAACTATAACGCTTTTACCGACGATGCGCACGATGGCGCTCTTAACTTCAAAGTTAAGGGTTCCACCATGATTTTTGGAGGTGGCGTTCGCGTTGACTTCAAAAATTACATGAAAAGAAGCAACTTCTATGTAAAGGCAATCGCCTATGCAGGTCACGAGTACTTCTTTGACGGTAGTGAGGTTCGCTTCGGCGCATCGGCAACACTTGGCTTCAACTTTGTTTTGGGCAAGAAGACTCAGAATACATCAGCTATCAATAAGCTGTTTGGTTCTAAGTCAGCTTACAAAAAAGCATTGAAGGCCAAGAGAGCCATTGCTAACTACTAGATTTTCTTTCAGTTTTTTTCGGAAAAAATTATTATAAAAACAGCGTTTCCCGTAAGGGAAGCGCTGTTTGCGTTTTAAATGTTAAGCAAAAGCCGAAAGTTTATGCTGTTGCTTAGTGTTTGTATTTAGATTTTTTATAAGCTTTGATGCGTTCTTTTTTTGCTTTGCATTCTTGCGGATTAGCTTTGCACCATTTGGCGTCTTGTTCACGTTTTAGTGTGCGGTATAATTCAGGCCGCATAAATTTACCTTGCCAAACTCCCAGCTTTTGTGCTTTAGCGGCTTTTTCTTCATCATTATAACGATTGCTGCGATAGCTTACGGCCTGACCTGCGGCCACCATTTCACGATTTAATTCTATGTTATCGGCAAAGCATACGCACAGCTCTCTACCGTAGCGGTCGGGCTTTTCCTCGCATTGGCAGCTGATTTTTTTATCTTTCATCAGCTTCTTAATATAGTCTAAGGATTCCAGCCCGCAGCGATATTTAGAACCGTCTTTGCGTCGGCACTTTTGCTTATATTCCGGAGCATCAATGCCTTGCAGCCGAATTCTTCTATTTACATTTTCCAAGGAATCTCCGTCTACAGCATATAAATTTCCGTCATCGTCTGCCGAAAATGAATTGCCGGACTGCATGCAGGCGGTAATGAGTATCAAAGCAAATATAAATAGAACCGAAGCATATTTCATTTTGTTTTCTCCAGCCGGAATAATATCAGCATATTTTTTTATAAGCAACTTAATTTATTTACTTTTCTTTCATACAATCTTGCTAATGTAAGCTAAAGATTTATAACTAATTTTGTATAAGGTACCAATATGTTAAAAAAATTAGGAATATTATCGGCGGCCTGCTTTGCGCTTTTGGGCTGCCATACGGTCCAAGAAAAAGAACCGGCGCAGCAGCCGGTGCCTGATGTTGCTTTTCAGCAGCCGGCAATCAAAATGCCGAAGTCAATTATTGTCTGCCGCGCTAAGCAATGCGCTCCGGCTCAGGCGGCAATGTCTAAAGAATATATTTATAACACTTTGCTGCATATGCTGGACAGCAACGCCCGCAAACGGGCTTTAGTCTGCGCGGCCGACGCCAATACTCATGCCTGCACCGAAGAATATGTTTCTATGCCGATTACCGTGGGCATTACTCCGGCTTATTTATATATTGACGATGTAAAAATCACCGATGTTTCCATCAGCCGCAAAAATACTTCGGCTTTGGATTTGATTTTGAATTGGAATATTTCTTATAACGGGCAGACTCCGATTTGCCGCCCGAGCAAAACTCTGCTGTATGCTAAAAATATCAACAATGTAATTATGGAAGACAACGGCTATGCCTGCAAGCTGACAACTATCGGCACCAGCACGGTTAAAACTTTGTTTGCCATAGATTATATTGATTTAGACTATAACTATATCGGCGGTTTCTATTCAATCGGTCTGTCAGGTCCGGCTTTCGGCGGCGGTTCTGGCTATATGCTTTTGCGCCTGCCGGAAGATATTTCTATGGACCCGAAAGATTTTCAGGTAAAGAAAGAAGAAAAAAAGGCTGAGCAGCCTGTAGCCGCGGTTCCGTACTATGTTCCTCAGGCTCTGCCGCAATACGGCACGGCGCCGGCTCAAGCCCAAGCTCAGGCGCATGAATCGGTTCAGCAGCAGCCGAAAGATCCGGCTCCCAATGTTGACACCATTATAAAATATAATCATGCTTCTCAGGAATATGACAAAGCCAAGGCTAAAATTGCTAAAAAGAAAAAAGAAGAGGCCGAAGCCGTTACCTATGAGGGTGTAAAAGTCTTTCCGGTTAAGCATTCCAACATAGCGGCGCAGCCGGTAACGCCAAGCGATAAAAACGAGCTTACCGACTATCGGCAATACCGTAAAAAATAATTGCATAAGCTTTAAAAAATATCGTCCGGCCGGGCGATATTTTTTTGTATAAATTCTTGTCAAAATGAAAAAAATGTGTTACTGTAAAAATGTCAAAATATTACCAATGGATGCTTATTATGCCTATTATTGTCGGAAAGATAGCCTATAGTTTGTATAAACAGCTTTAGTTGCTTTATCTTTTCGCTGGTAATTTTGCGCTTACTTTTTTATTTCTCCCTGCCTAAAGCACGGACACGATATACCCTTTAGAGATTTAGTCTGTTTCTAAAGGTCCGTTTTGCTTTGAAAGCATTTATAAGACTGGTGTTTGTTTTGGGTAATATGGTTTCCCCAAAATTGAATGCCCCGTATTTTTTTACGGAAAATGTTTTCAAGAGCGAAAACAATTGAGAAAAAGAAACCGATTTGTGTAAAATTATAAATTTTCTTATACAGTTATGGTACGTAAATTTCATTTTCTGAACGTCATTTTGATGATGGTGGTAATGTTTGTTTGTGCAATTGCTTGTACAGACGAGGGCATGGAAACACAGAGCTTTAAGCCTGCGGTTGACCGTGCTGACTATGCCAACACTTTGAAGCATCAGATAGATACTGCAGAGGTTGGCAAAGCATATGATTACATGACGGCAGATTTCAAGGGTTATGTCTATTCAGGCATAAACTGCATTGATTCTCTTATCCGTCAAAAACATCCTGTAATGGATGCCGTTTTAAAGGTTTCTAAGACAGGATATAACATTACCGAGGATTTGCTCAATTCTCAGGTTATTTCATCTGACATCAAGCGTAAGTACGAGCCTGCGGTTAACGAAGCCGGTACTTATCTTGATAAGGATACTGTGAGAATTGAACTGAACGACGGACAAATTCTGACTGTTCCTGTAAACATCAGCACATTATCTGTTGAATTTCAGCAGAAAAGAATTTTCTGCGGCAGCGATACACTTTTGAGCGCACGTTTGTATTCGGTAAAAAATTTGCCGGTTTCAAGCCGCGCTGCGTACGTTTCTAAAACAGTCAACACCGAATATACGGTTGAGTTGACTTTTGCCGATAAGAATACTTCTTCATATCAGCGCCATTTGATATATCTCAAGGGATATGCTTTGCGCTATGTGCTTTCTGAAGATGACATTGACAAGGTTGTTGTAGAAAACAAGAACCGCGTGGTTATTGATGCTACAACCGAAAAATGCTCATTTGACGAGGTTGTTTACATGAAGAGCGGCGAGGTTAATCGTGCTGAAAAGAGCATTATCTTGAACCGCTTGTTTAAGGGTATTGACCCATACGACAAGTATGTCAAGAGTTTTTCTTATGCTTTTTTAAAGTCTAACGGTTTGACCAGCGGCGCCGAGTCTCTTGCCCGTACAGACGGAAACTGGACTGTTTATGGCCGCACCAGCAAGTATTCTGCAGATGTTACTAACCAGATTTCTGCAGAATTGATTGTTACTGACTATACTCTCTATCACGAGCGTACAGTTTATAAGGACTTGTTTGTAGAGGTTGCGTTTGATTTTGAGGATATTCAGGTATCCGAGGTTTCAAACCGCGTATCTGATGCAGAGTCTGACAAGGACGGCTATGACAAGGCAGTTTTCAACAACGCTGTAAAGGCTTCTTATATGACCTATGTTCACGACATTTCCGAAAAGGTAAATCTTTACAAAATCGCAAAGGTTGTGAACGGCTATGACATCCGCGATGCAAAGTTGGAGATTAAGGATGACAAAGTTATCGCTTCTTTGACTTTTGTTGTGGAATATGCTGACGGTACTGAGGAGCTTCACAACGAAACTCAGGAATTTGCCAGAAGTTTGGTATGTACTACCGATTGGACTGCAAAGGAAAGCATGACCGATTATACGACCGGTGATGCAGCCGTAGAGCTTAAATCTGTCAACACTCGCAGCGATGGTTTTTGGAGTTTCAGCAATGAAACCCGCGTCATCACTACTCAGGCTAAGCTGCATTCTTCAGTACAGCGTAACAGCTGGACTGCCGTAGACCCTAACGATATTGTTTATAAACGCGAGGGACGCAGCTATGCATTTGACAAGATTGAGTTTTCTGCAATCCATAAGGGAGACAATGTTGAGCTTTCCGGCAAGGACGGTGATATCTCTATCTATAAGTATACCGATAATCTGACTGTTTCTTTTGGCGACAATAACAAGGAAACAACAGCTCCTGGTACTATTTTGGTAGATGGCAAAACAACCACCGGCTATGAGATTCGCGACAGCAAGCTTGATGTTAAAGATAACAGCGTTACTGCATCTTTGACATTTGTAACCAAGTATCTTGACGGCACCGAGGCAACAGAAGCTGTATCAAAGACTTTCCCACGTTCTCTTACTTGCAATTCAGATTGGACGGCTCGTGAGAAGAACGCCTCTCAGACCACAGCTAAGCCTAGCTTTGTAATGAGCGGTTCAGAGCAAGTTTCTGACGGAAATTGGACTTATCTCAAAGAGACTAAGACTATTACAGCTATTGCAACCCTCAACGCTTCTTCACAGGAAAACAGCTGGACATCGGTTGATCCTAACAGCATTGTTTATACCCGTGAAGGCATAAGCTGCGAGTTTACAAAGCTCAAGTTTGATGTTGCGTATGTAAACTCTGATGTTCAGCTTGCAAGCAAGGAAAATTTGGTTGAAACCTATAAGTACGCCAACGACATCAACGTGCTGTTCGGCGACAATACGGTTAAGACCACTGCTCCCGGCACTATTATTGTTGAAAAGAACCGTGAAGTGATTGGCCGCGAGTTCCGCGACAAGAATATTGTTATTGATGATAACAATGTTACCGCTTCGGTTACTTTTGTAACAAAGTACAATGACGGTACCGAGGATACAGAGGCTGTATCTAAGAGCTTTGCCCGTTCTTTGAAGTGCTATACTGACTGGACGGTTAACTCTCAGAATATCAAGCCTATGACCTTGATGGCAAATGCAAGTCTTAAGGATTCTAAAAACTTGACTGACGGTTTTTGGTCTTATGACAATGAAACCTATAACATTACAACTGATGTCAACTTTGCAGGTTTGGGCGGCGACACTCAGACTAACGGTTGGGAGGCAGTTGTGCCTAACTCTATTGTTTATACCCGCGACGGTGTAAGCTGCGAGTTCGGCAAGTTTATGCTTTCGGCTAAAGAAACAGGTTCATCTGTTGATTTGGCAAGTCAGACCGAAACCGAAATGCGCTATAGCTATAAGGATAATGTAGATGTTACTTTCGGCAGCAATACCGTAAAAAGTTCTGCTTCCGGCACCATTATCAATGCTATAACCGTTGTAGATTATGAATTCCGCAACGGAACTCTGACTGTATTTGACGGCAGCGTTAAGGCTGAACTCGTTTTTGTTACTAAGTATTCTAACGGTACTGAAAAGACAGAACCTGTCAGCAAGATTTTCCAGCGTATGTTCACAACTGAATCTAACTGGACATCTACTGAGGCCAACGCTAACCAAAGCACCGGTTCTGCTACTGTAGATCTTTTGAATACAGCAGCGCAGACCGACGGTTTCTGGAGTTTCAGCAATGAGACCCGCTCAATTACCACTTCTGCACAGCTCAACGGTTCAACCCAGACTAACAAATGGAAGTCTGTAGATCCAAACTCTATCGTTTATACCCGCAGCGGTAAAACCTATAAGTTTGATGTTTTGAACTTCAGCGTTCAGGAGGCAGGTGCAAGCGTGAATGTTGCTTCTGATACGGATGAAATGACAACTTACGGCTATACCGACATGATTAACGTTATGTTCGGCAATAACACCATCAACGGTTCGGCTCCCGGCACTATCAATGTAGAAAAGGCTTGGACTCCTGATTTTCCGGCTGAATGGGGTAAGTTTGTATCGGCAACCTGTACACTTTCTCACAATGAGAGCAAAACAGACTGGGTGTACTCTTGGTCTTTGCACTTTGAAAAGGGTACTCTTCCGGTAATTATCCGCCAGAATGACAGCGCAGCTGCTATTGACCTTAGCTTGTTTGACAGCGACACTAACAGTAGATTTAACGGAGCTGCCTACAAGAACGGTAAGTGGCAGAATGCGATTGCGCAGGACAACGACCACTATATGCTTTGGACCAATACCAACGGCAGTGCTTTGAATACAATGCTGTATCCGACAGCCGCTATGTGGAATTGGAATCACGGCAAGCAGAGCGTGTTCAATGATGACTTCTCATTTGAGATTGGTCATAACGGTTCATCTCTCGTGGTTAAGAAGAACGGCACAATCTTTGCCAGCTATAAAGCAGCCAAGTAATTTGGTATCTTTCTAAATAAAAAAACAGCACCCGTTATCAGGTGCTGTTTTTTTTGTGGGAAATTTCAGTTTGTTACAAAATAAACGGCAACACGGCAGAAATTTTGTTTTTGGCAGGTGCGGCACTTATCTCTAATTTGCTGCGGTGTGGCAGTCTGCAAGGTTTTTGTATCAAATATGGTGTTTTGGTCATAGCCTCGCCATTGGTCTTTGTTTCCCTGAAAAGTCAATATACCAGAAACATCATTGGCATTTTCTTTGGATATGTTTATAAGGTTTACGCATAAATCAAACGCCGACGGAGCCAAGGCCGTTTCTGTTTTTACCAGCGAGGTGGTAAGAACATATTGAAAGTCGCAAACTTTAGTAGTGTCGGTTTCAGATTTCTGCCAGCAAGTTCGTCCAAAACTAAGGTAGTAATAATTGCCGTCGCGGTCAAAAAATCCATTATCTTTATAGGTTAAACCGGCGGGAGTTTCTCCAAGTGCTTCTATAAGCCGAGTAATATTATCGCCGGCTGCGGCATAAGTATCGCTTTGCTGCTGCAAATGGTAACGCAGCCCGATTATAGTGTGAAACAGCGAGGATAATTGTTCCTTTTGCTGAGTAGATTTCCATTCTTTCATCGCTTTTGAATAGCCGGCAATCCCGCCAACGGATAATACACCGATTATCGCCAATACACCCAGCATTTCTATCATGCTGCGGCCTACACTTCCGACATCATTGCGAGCGGATTGGGAAAAAGTACCAAACCCGCGTCCCCAGCACTCGTCATTCTTGGGTTTATCCCAAGAATCTTGTGTGAACCAGCACTTATTTAATAATAAGGCAAATTTATTAACTAGGTTAGAGACTCGTTGCCAGAAGATTCTAGGCACAGACTGTGCGTCACGGTCTAGAATGACGGGTGCTGGAGGCGTGGGGGTAGTGTCGGTTGTTATTTTTGTTCTTAATGTGTTATTACCGAATATGTCATTTTTTCTGCGAAACCCTGCAAAAACGTGCTGAACGGCAGAAAAAACGCCTTTAATCAGATGTTCAGGATTTGCAGAGAGAGAGAGAGAGACCTTTGCTTAGCTTATTTTTCATCTTTCTTTCCTCTATAATTAGTTATTTACACTTTAATTTTATAGCAGGTAAACGCACTATGTCAACCGGAAAAATATCGTCTTTCTTTTTAAGAGCTTGTATGATAAGACGGAGTTTACACGCTCCGTTCTTTGATATTTTTGTGCGGACTATCTGTCTTTTGGCTTGACATTAACAGAAAATAAACTAATTTATAGCCAACACTTAAAATTTTATGAATAGGAGAAAAAAA
>SAMEA3663093__coassemble_819_pt1 | contig 15521 bp, 14 predicted proteins | sample SAMEA3663093__metabat2_high_PE_008 | metagenome-assembled genome bin SAMEA3663093 (sample SAMEA3663093) | pig gut metagenome | biome: pig gut; feature: pig-associated habitat; material: faeces | place: France | collected 2012
ATGCCAAGAATTTTGCTAAAATCGGCTTTTTTTCCGGTATTATCGGGCTTATGGCGGCGGTTCCGAGCATTATTTTGGTGGCAAAATACGGAATTTCTACCGGCAGCGGACTGATTAAAGGGGCGCAGCTTTCTACGCTGGCTTGGAGCCTGATTATGGTTACGCCGCTGTTTTCATCGCTTTACGCTATGGGAACATCTTATTGGACAGTTCGCAAATCTTTGGAGAAAATGGTTTGATACGGCGCTTGCTTATTTACGGCGGATTAAGTTTATTGGCTGCGTGGTGTCTGGGTTTTGTTTACTTTGCGCACTGCATAAACTCGTATGAGATTGATAAAACTGCAAAAACTGACGCTATTATAGTTTTGACCGGCGGGCGCAACCGAATTTCCGAGGGCATTAAGCTGCTGAATGATAACTTGGCCGATAAGCTGTTTATTTCCGGAGTTCCGGAAAATATCAGCATCCGCCAGATAGAAAAACAAGCAGGCATAGCCGCCGAGGATGAAACCAAAATAGAGCTGGGGCGCAAGGCTAAAAATACTATTGAAAACGCCATAGAAACCGAAGAATGGATTAAAAAAAATGACATAAAATCCATTCGGCTGGTAACTTCAAGCTATCATATTCCGCGCAGCCTGCAGGAATTTATTATTTATGTGACAAAGGGAAATGATCTAGAAGTTATTTTAAATCCTATTTATTCGCCGAATGTTAATATCAAATGGTGGAAAAGCTGGGGGACGTTCCGGCTGCTGGTTATGGAATACAACAAGTTTTTGGTGGTGTATATCGGTAGGCACCTGCATATTTATTAAGGAGAAAACAACATGCTGTTTATTCGTTCTTTACTGACTAATATTTTCTTTTTCGGAACTTTGGGTATCGGCTGCATTATTCAGCTGCCGCTGGCTCTGCTGCCGCAGAAAGTTACCATATTTTATTGGGACAGAATGATTATGCCTATAGCTTTGTTCTGGGTACGCTTTTTCGGCGGTATAAAGCTGGAACTGCGCGGGGCGGAAAATATCTGCCATCACGATGTTTTATATGCCTGCAAACACGAATCGGCACTGGAAACCTATTCTTTTACCCAGTTTTCTCCGACTACCACCTATATTTTGAAGCGTGAACTGATTTTTCTGCCGTTTTTCGGCTGGTCTCAGTATTTTTACGGTATGATACCCGTCAACCGCAAAGGCGGCGCCAGCGCTATGAAGCATATGCTTACTGAAGTAAAAAAGAAAACCGATGCCGGCCGTCCGGTTGTGATTTTTCCGGAAGGAACACGCTGCAAGCCGGGGTCTACCAAAGGCTATAAGTCCGGCATTTTCTTTTTGGGAGAAAATTTGGATTTGCCGATTGTTCCGGTTGCCATAAACACCGGTCTGTTTTGGGCGAAAAATTCGTTTTTGCGCTATCCAGGGACGGCGGTGTTTGAATTTTTGCCGCCAATCAGTGCTAAAGGCAAGACCAAAGAAGAATTTATGACGGAATTACAGTCTGTTATAGAAAATAAATGCGACGAGCTGAATGCCGAAGCCGTGAAAAAATATCCGTATGTAGCTAAAATGCTGGCCGAAAAGGAGAAATAAATGTCGGGATTTTGGAATAAAATAAAAGGCTTTGCCAAAGTACTGTGCATGGTTGTCGGCGCTGTGACCTTAATCAGTCTTATCGGGCTGATAACGTTCGGGATGATGAACAGATATCCGAAACCGATAGAAAAAAACACCTATCTGACTATAGATTTTAACAAGCCGTTCAGCGAGTCGGATAACAGCGGAATCTGGACAGAGTTTACCGATGATGCGCCGCTTCCGTTCTTAAAAATGCTGGAAGCGGTAGAATATGCGGCGGCTGATGATAATGTCAGAGGTTTGGTGGCTAAAATAAATAAGACGAATTTAGAGCCGGCGCAGCTGCAAGACATAGCCAGAGCTATTTTGAGGTTTGAATATTCCGGCAAAAAGACTGTTGTTTTTTCGCAGGGATTCGGTAGTTTAGGGCAGGGCAGCGGCGAATACTATTTAGCTTCGTTCTTTAAGCAAATCTATATGCAGCCGCATACTTACATTGGTCTGACCGGTATCAGCATAGAAATTCCGTTTCTTAAAAATCTGCTGGACAAACTCGGAGTTACAGCGGAATTTTATTCCCGCTACGAATATAAAAACGCTATGGCTTCATTGACCGACACTAAAATTTCTAAAGCCTATGCCGAGGAAATGACTGTTTTAGCCCAAGGTTTAATGTCTGAGCTGGAATTGGATATTAAAGGCAACCGCAAACTGCAGGATTCATTTGAAAATATTGTGAATAAGGCGCCTTTAACCGCCGAAGAGGGACAGAAATTGGGACTTATTGACGGTATTATGTATATGTCTCAGCTGGAAGACAAGCTAAAAGCGGACGGAGCTGAACACTTTGTAAATATTAAAGACTATGCCGCCGGTTTAGCGCCTAACAGCGGAAATTTGCCGACTGTGGCGCTGCTGAATTTGAGCGGAGAAATTATTGACGGCGAAAGCAAAGACAGCTTGCGCCAAGATGATATTATCGGCAGCGAAAGCGTGGTTGCCGATATTGAAAGCATTAAGAAACTGCCGAATCTAAAAGCCGTGGTTGTGCGGATTAACAGCCCCGGAGGCAGCTATAACGCAGCGGACGAGATTTATTTTGCGCTGAAGCAGCTAAAAGAAAAAACTAAAGTTCCGGTTATTGTATCGCAGTCGGCTTATGCGGCTTCAGGCGGCTATTTTATCTCGCTGGCCGGAGACTATATTTTTGCCGAGCCGATGACTATTACCGGTTCTATCGGAGTTTTAGGCGGCAAAGCGGTGTTTGGCAAGCTTTGGAAAAAGCTCGGCGTAAGCTGGAGCCGGCTGAACTTTGGCAAAAACGCCGGAATTTTAAGTTCTATTCAGCCGTTCAGCGAGTCGGAAAAGAAAATATTCAATAAATCATTGGATGATGTTTACAGCGATTTTACGGCTAAAGTGGCTGAAAACCGCAAATTAACACAGCCGATGAATAAAATTGCCCGCGGCAGAGTTTGGCTGGGGCGGCAGGCTCTTGATTTAGGATTGATTGACGAGCTGGGCAGCACTTCGGAAGCTATCGCCAGAGCTATGGATTTAGGAAAAATTGGTAAAAATCAAACTTTTAAAATCGTATCTTATCCTAAAGCTAAAAGTTTCAGCGAAAAACTCAGCGACCTGATTGCCAATACCGGAAGCATAAAAGCCGAACAGCTGATAGAGCAGAGCGGTGTTGATATCACGAATTTAAAACTTTTCAAACGCTTACAATATGATACTGTAATGCTGCCGATAAAAATAAATATGTAAACAGAGGTAAAAAAACTATGGCTATAGATAATGAAACCGTCAAGAGAGTGGCTTTTCTCTCCCGTCTGAAAGTAGAAGACGAAAAAATAGAAGCGACAAAAGAAGAATTTAACAAAATTCTGAACTGGATTGAAGAGCTTAATGAAGTGAATACCGATAATGTTGAGCCTTTAATTTCGGTTAATGACACGACTTTGCGCCTGCGCGAAGACCAAATTACCGACGGAAATTATCAAGAAGCCGTGCTGGCAAACGCTCCGGATAAAGAATATGACTATTTTGCCGTACCAAAGGTAGTGGAGTAAGAAGATGAAAGAAATTACCAAGTTAACCATTCACGAAACCTTAAAAAGCCTCAAAAATAAAGAGTTCAGCGCTGCGGAGCTGACAGAGGCTTATTTAGAAAATATGGCGGCAGGCAAGCGCTATAACGCCTATGTGACCGAGTGCGGCGATAAAGCTTTGGAACAGGCAAAAGCTGCCGACAAGCATTACGCAGACGGCACTAACCGCGCGCTGGAGGGAATTCCTTTGGGCGTTAAAGATTTATTTTGCACCAAAGGCATCCGCACCACGGCTTGTTCGCATATTTTAGACAATTTTGTTCCGCCTTACGAATCTACGGTTACAGCTCAGCTGCTGAATGACGGCGCTGTCTTTTTAGGCAAGCTGAATATGGATGAGTTCGCCATGGGCGGCAGCAATGAAACCAGCTATTTCGGTCCGGTTGTAAACCCGTGGAGCAAGGATACAGATTTAGTTCCGGGCGGCTCTTCCGGCGGTTCGGCGGCAGCTGTAGCGGCTGATATGTGCGCCGGAGCAACGGCAACCGATACCGGCGGTTCAATCCGCGAACCTGCAGCTTTTTGCGGCTGCGTGGGTATAAAACCGACATACGGACGCTGTTCGCGCTATGGCATTATGGCTTTTGCCTCATCTTTAGACCAAGCCGGACCGATTGCCAAAGATGTTGAAGACTGTGCGCTTTTACTGAAAAGCATGGCGGGATTTGATGTAAAAGATTCTACATCCTGCGACAAAGAAGTACCGGATTTTGCAAGCTTTTTAGGCAAAGATATTAAAGGCCTGAAAGTTGGTCTGCCAAAAGAATACCGTCCGGACGGGCTTAATGCGGAAATCTGCACATATTGGGATAAGGCGGCGGAATATCTGAAAGCCCGCGGCGCTGAAGTAGTGGAAATTTCTTTGCCGCATACAAAATATGCTTTGGCAACGTACTATGTTTTAGCTCCGGCCGAAGCTTCTTCAAACTTGGCGCGCTATGACGGAATCCGCTATGGCCTGCGCAAAGACGGAGAAACATTGGACAAGCTCTATATAAACACCCGCACCGAGGGTTTCGGCGCCGAAGTTAAACGCCGCATTATGATCGGCACCTATGTTTTGTCTGCCGGTTATTATGACGCTTATTACATCAAAGCTCAAAAAATGCGCCGTTTAATTCATGATGACTTTATAAACGCCTTTAAGCAATGCGATATTATCCTGACCCCGACATCTCCGGTCACAGCTTTTCCTATCGGCGATGAGAGCATGAAAAACAATCCGATAAACATGTATCTCAACGATGTGTTTACAGTTTCTGTAAACTTAGCCGGGCTGCCGGCGCTGAGCCTGCCGATTGGCTTGTCCGAAAACGGGCTGCCTTACGGCATGCAGCTGATTGGCAGACCTTTTGACGAGGGTACAATTTTCAATGTTGCGGCCAAAATTGAAGCCGATGCAAAGTTTGAAAGGAAATAAAATGGCAGAATATATTATTGAAACAGCTAAAGGAAAATGGGAAGTTGTTGTGGGTTTGGAAATCCATTGCCAGATTATTTCGCAATCTAAAATTTTCAGCGGCGCTTCTACCGAGTTCGGCGATGACCCGAATGTTAATGTGTCTTTTGTGGACGCCGGAATGCCGGGAATGCTGCCGACTTTAAATAAACAATGCGTGCATCAGGCGGTTAAAACCGGTTTGGGGCTGAACGCCAAAATCAATAAATATTCCGAATTTTCGCGTAAAAACTATTTTTATGCCGATTTGCCGAGTGGCTATCAGATTACTCAATTCCGTTTTCCGATTGTGGGCGAGGGCAGCATCCGCATAGATTTGAGCGACGGCAGCTCTAAAATGATTGGGATAGAACGCATGCACATTGAGCAGGATGCCGGTAAATCCATTCATGATTTAAGCCCGCACAAAAGCTTTATTGACCTTAACCGCGCCGGCGTCGGCTTAATGGAAATCGTGACAAAACCAGACTTCCGCGCGCCGGAAGAAGCCGGAGCCTTTTTGCGTAAGCTGCGTTCAATCCTGCGTTATTTAGGAACTTGCGACGGCAATATGGATGAGGGTTCTATGCGCTGCGATGTAAACGTTTCGGTTCGCCCGTACGGTTCGGACGAGCTGCGCACCCGCTGCGAAATGAAAAACGTAAACAGCGTTAAGTTTGTTATGCAGGCTATTGAAAATGAAGCAAAACGCCATGTTGAAGTTTATGAAAACGGCGGAGATATCTGTCAGGAAACCCGCCAGTTTGATCCGGCTACCGGACAAACTAAAGTAATGCGCAAAAAAGAATTTGCCCATGACTACCGCTATTTTCCGGAGCCGGATTTGCCGCCGTTGGTTTTGAGCGATGAATATATTGAGCAAATCAAAAAAGAAATGGTTGAACTTCCGGATGCCAAAAAGCAGCACTTTGTTGAAACTATGGGCTTAACTCCTTATGACGCCGCTGTTTTATGCGAAAATAAAGAAGTGGCCGATTTCTTTGAAAAAGCAGCTGCCGGCCACGATGCTAAAAAAGTGGCAAACTGGATGATGAGCGACTTTTTCGCCATGCTGAACAAAAAGAAACTGGATATTCAGCACAGTCCGGTCAGCGCCGAAAATCTCGGCAAGCTGGTTGAGCTTATCAGCAAAGAGGTTATTTCCGGCAAAATCGCCAAAGATGTATTTGAAATTATGAGCGAAACCGGCGGAAATCCTGAAAAAATCGTAGAGGAAAAAGGTTTAAAGCAGGTTACGGACACCGGCGCTATTGAAGCGATTATTGATGAAGTTATTGCTTCTAATCCGGCCAATGTGGCGGCTTATAAAAACGGTAAAACAAATTTAGCCGGCTGGTTTGTCGGTCAGACCTTAAAAATGTCTCAAGGCAAGGCTAATCCGGCTATTGTTAACAAATTAGTTAGAGAAAAGTTAGATAACTGATGTTTATGAACGATTTAAATTCTGTTTCACCGGTGCCGCAAAATACTGCGGCGCCTCTAAAGCATGATATTGAAGGAAGATTTTCCCGCCATGGCATTCCCAACAAGGAAAATCCTCTGAAAAAAGCGTTTATGGAAAATGCCATAATCACGCTTTATATTACATTTTTGCTTTCAATAGATTTTATTTTGTTTTCAGGTTCGGGAAATATTGAATTATTCCGCGATTCTATATTTCCAATTCCCGAAGTTTCTCTGATTTTACTGGGCTTTTTGGTATTTTCATCGCTCATAGTTTATTTGGTGCATTTTAATAAAATTCTGAAATACTGTCTGGCTTCCTTAGTCACATTTGCCCTAGTGTTTGTGCTGTACCGCCAATTTTCTATGATACAGCAAATTCTTTCTATCGGCGTAACCTCGGTTCCGGTGCATACGGTTGTCGGCATTGTTTTTGCGGTAATATGCTACTGCATATTCTATTACGGAAACTTATTCGCCCGCTTTTTATATATGGTGGCATCCGGCATTTTATTCTTTCATGTATATTCGTCTTATATCGGGCAGCCGAACTCGCCTGAGTTTTTAGAAGCCTACCGCTCCGAAAAGCAAGGCGAGGGGCAAAATAAGCGCTTTGTCTATTTTATGCTGCCGAACCTGTCTTCATACGCTTATTTATCTAAGTTTGACAATGCGGAATCGGCCCGCACTCAAACCATTATGCAGGGCTTTTATCAAAAAAATAAGTTTACGGTGTACCCTAAAGCCTTTACTTTAGAAGATGCTTTTTTGCACAATATGACTTTGTCACTCAATCCGGAATCCAAACAGCCCAGCACAGAGCATATTCTAAAGACGCGGCTGCTCTCGGAATATTGGCGCTTTTTCAATATCCGCCATGAGCTGATTAACTTGAAAGACAACAGCTTATATGACTTTTTCCGCAACAAAAATTATATGATTTCGGCTTATAAGTCCCGCGATTTTGATATGTGCAGCACTAATCACGCCGTTAGCGTTGACCGATGCATAGAAAAAATCAATCAGCCGGTAAATATTTATGATATCCGCCTGTCTATCTTGTCTAAAATGAATATTCTGCTGATGGAATGGCTGGCCAGCATGCAGATTGTTAATAATATGTCGTCAATCTTTTCTTTTTTAACTAAGTTTGCCGATTTAGACAATGCGCCGATGGTGGGGATTGATTACAGCAATCTGTATGTTGTGAACTCAGTAAAAACCTTTGATATTTTGCTGCAGAATATTGAAGAAGACAAGGGCAAGCAAGCTTATTTTGTGTTTGTGGATTTGCCGTCCAATATGTATATTTATAACGAATTCTGCCAAATTAAGCCAACTGACGAATGGTACGATATCTCCAGTTTGCCGTGGATTAAAAATGACTTAAGCCAGCAGCGGCAATTAGCTTATCTGCAGCAAACCCGCTGCTTGTACGGCGAGCTGGAATATTTTATGCAGCAGCTGAAAGATAAAAATTTGCTTGACGATACAACGATTGTCGTGCAGGGAACTTCCAGCGTAAATAATTTCAAAAAAGAAAAAGAACCGATGTTTAATGATGAATTTATCGCTAATCGTTCGGTCAGCATGGCGATTTTTGATAAAAAACTGCAAAAAAAGCCTTTAGACTGGCGTTTTTGCAGCACAAATCAAATTTTGCTGTCGCTGCTGCAGGGGAAAAATAAGTGCGATAAAAAGCTGAATTTAGGCGTTCATGAAAAAATTGTCAGCAATCTGAATAATGAACTGGGCAAGCTTTCTTTAATCATATCCAATGATGTCAGCAAAAATTTTGAAACTTGGTTTGAAAGCTGGAAAGTTGTTAATCAGGAACGGATAAAAAATAAACCGCAGAAGCTTTTGATTGAAAAAACAGAGCATACTCCGGTGCCGTCTGAAGAGGATAAAACACCACCGGAAGCTGTCTCTGAAGAAGCTGTAACGCCGGCAGCCGAAAGCGAAGTGCCGGAGCAGACTTTGAACGATGTAACCGCGGCAATCAATCAGCCGCCGGCAGAAAATCCGGCAGAACAGGTTGGTAAACAAGCAGCTCCGGCTGACGAAGCTCAATCAGATGAAACGGCCAAAGACAGCGATGAAACCGCGGAAGACAGCATGCCGAATGCTGAAACAGATTTTGGATTATAAGTATGTTGCTCAGCGGGAAAATAAGCATTTTTCAAAAAAATAAAAGAGCTTATATTTCTTTGCTGCTGCTTATAATGATATTTGTATTATCTTTATTTTCTGAGTTAATAGCTAACGATAAGCCTTTGATTGTAAAATATAAAAATGAATTGTATTTTCCAATATTACATGATTACAGCGATGAATTCTGGGGCGGAGATTTTCCGACTTCTGCCGATTACAGCGACAGCTTGATTCAAAATAATATAAAGCAAAACGGATGGATGATTATGCCGCCTATACCGTACTCATTTAATACCGTGGACTATTATTTAGCCAACACTACACCTTCAGCTCCGGATAAACAGCATTGGCTGGGAACCGATGAAGAAGGGCGTGATGTTTTAGCGCGTATTTTATACGGCGTGCGCTTATCTTTAATTTTTGCCGCAGTTTTAACCTTGGTTTCTTCGGGCATCGGCATATTTGTCGGAGCGGTGCAGGGGTATTTCGGCGGTAAAATAGATATTATTTTACAAAGGGTTATAGAAATTTGGGATTCTCTGCCGCAGCTGTTTATTTTAATCATTATCGCCAGCGTGTTTTTGCCGACTTTCTGGAGTTTGCTGGTTATATTGCTGCTGTTTTCGTGGACCGGACTGACCGGCATGGTGCGCGCCGAATTTCTGCGTTTACGGAATTTTGAATTTGTGAAAGCCGCGCAGGTTCTGGGTGTCGGCAGCTTCCGCATTATGTTCAGGCATATTTTGCCGAATGCATTAGTAACGTCTATCACATTTATTCCGTTTATTATGGCCGAGGCGATAACTTCGCTGAGCGCTTTGGATTTTCTAGGCTTAGGTTTGCCGCCGGATTATCCGTCTTTAGGCGATTTAGTACGGCAAGGCAAAGACAATCTGCAGGCTCCGTGGATAGGTATCAGTATTTTTGTAGTGCTTTCTGGTTTGCTTTCTATGCTGATTTTTATCGGCGAGGGCGTGCGCGATGTTTTTGATACAAGGAAAAATAGCCGATGAAAATATTAGATATCAAACACTTATCGGTATATTTCAAAAACAGCGGGCAAGCAGATTTTTGTGCCGTAAATGATGTAAGCCTAAGCTTAGAGCAGGGGAAAATACTTGGAATTGTCGGGGAATCAGGCTCCGGAAAATCGGTTACAGCCTTGTCTATATTGGGATTGCTGCCATATCCTAAAGCCTATCATTCAGAAAATTCTTCTGTAATTTTTGATAATAAAGAGCTGATTGGTCTGCCTGATAAAGATTTTCAGCAAATTCGCGGCAATAAAATATCTTTTGTTTTTCAAGAACCGATGTCCTCGCTTAATCCTTTGCATAAAATAGGGGCGCAAATTGCGGAAAGCCTGCAGCTGCATCAAAATTTAAGTAAACAGGAAATTAAGGATAAGACTTTGGAATTGCTTAATTTAGTGAAAATTCCGGAACCTGAGCAAAAGCTTAAAGCTTATCCGTTTGAGCTTTCCGGCGGTCAGCGGCAGCGGGTAATGATTGCTATGGCTATTGCCAATAATCCGCAGATTTTGATTGCCGATGAGCCGACAACAGCACTGGATGTGACTATTCAAGAACAAATAATTGATTTGCTGCTGGAATTAAAGCATAAACTTAATATGTCAATCATTTTCATCAGTCATAATTTGCGCTTGGTTCACAAAATTTCTGATTATATAGCGGTAATGTATCACGGAAATTTAGTAGAGTACGGAACAGCCAAGCAAGTTTTTGAAGTACCGGAACATGGTTATACTAAAAAGTTAATATCGTCTGATTTGTTACTGAATTTGCAACAAAAAAATGATAATAAGACTATAATGTCTGTGCAAAATATAGAGGTAGCATTTCCGCGTAAAAAAAATATATGGGGCAGGGTAATTGCTGATTTTAAGGCCGTTAATGACGTAAGTTTTGAACTAAAGCAGAGCGAAACTTTAGGAATAGTCGGAGAATCCGGCTCAGGCAAAACTTCTTTGGCTTTAGCTGTGATTAACTTATTGAAACATAAAGGAAATATTGTGCTGATTGACGGCAAAGACAGCTATAATCTGCAAAAATTCAGCAAAGATTTACAAATAGTTTTCCAAGATCCATACAATTCCTTAAATCCGCGGATGACTGTTCAAGAAATAATCGGCGAGGGCTTGTCTGTGCATTTTCCAAAGCTTACAAAACCAGAAAAAATAAATAAAATCAAAGAAATATTAAATGAAGTTAATTTAACAGAAGATATTCTGAATAAATATCCACATGAATTTTCCGGCGGTCAGCGGCAGAGAATAGCTTTAGCGCGAGCCTTGGTTTTGAAGCCTAAAATTATAATCCTAGATGAACCGACATCGGCGCTGGATGTGACTGTGCAAGCTCAGATAGTTGAACTTTTAAAAACATTGCAGAGCAAATATAAAATTTCATATATGTTTATTTCTCACGATATGAATGCTATTCGGGCGATGTCTCATCGGGTTATGGTTATGCAAAACGGCAAAGTTGTTGAACAAGGTACAGCAGAACAAATCTTTAAGCATCCGCAGCAGCCATATACTAAGCAGCTTATTAAAGCGTCGCTGCTGTAAAGATTATTTTTGCCCCATAACATAGGCTTTGCAATATTCCAATTCTGCCGGCGTCATGTCGTTTGGCGATGTCCATTCACACATAATTTGGTTTCTGGCGTAACATCCGGTTAAGAAGATTGTTACAAATAAAATTAAAAAAGTTTTCATAATTTAGCCTTATAATGTTTGTATATCATAGAATATTGTTTACTGTACAATGTCTTAGATGTCAATCATGACGCTCACACAAATTGAATAATCATAGCTTAATTTGGCTGTTTCAGCGTTTTTATTGTGTCAAACTATACATAATAGACATTATGCGACAAATATTTATTGCCTTTTCATTATCACTATGTTATTTACATATATAATAAAATTATTAAAAAACAGAATTAGATATTCATAATATGAAACTTATAGAAAATTGGGTACAGCGTTCAATATTATTGCATAAGTGCTGGGGACGTTGGTTTAGTGTATTTTGCAAGTTCTTTAAGTACCCCTCACCCGAGGCTTACGCCTCCCCCTCTCCCTCATGGGGCGAGGGTTCTGGATTGCACCGCCCTTGGTGCAACAAGATACTAGGCACAGGTCCTAGAATTACTGGTGCTAGAGGCGCAAATTCCTTTGGAATAAGCATGATTGAAATGCTGGGTGTTCTTGCCATAATTGGTGTATTATCAGTCGGCGGGATTGCGGGGTATTCCAAAGCTATGGAGAAGTGGAAAGTCACGAAGGCGATAGATGAATATTCAATGTTGATAGCCGGGCTTATAGAGTATAAAGATAATTTTATTAAAAACACTCCGGCAGAAACTAATATATATATTCCTGATTTTGTTCAGTCTGCGCATTTAGTACCGGAAACTTGGAAAAAAGGTGGATTAACTCATATGTATGATACTTTAGGAAACAGAGTTAATATGTATTTTTCTAACACCGAAAATAAGGTCGGCAATCGTTTTGTCTTTGATATTTGGTTTGCCCGGTCAGCCTCATCAAATAATTCGCTGGCCTACAACTTATGTAGGGCTTTTTATCAAGATGTCGGGGTTGCCATGTCTTCTACGGTGCTGGCTATGATTGTGCAGGGCGGCAAACATTATGTATACGGCGAGACAGTATGCCACGGCGGAACTGATGATAAAGATAACTCCAGACATTGTTTAAGAGACCTGACCTTGCCTGAAATCAGCGATATCTGCAAGACTTGCCAGTCAACTAATTGTGCCGTATATCTTGTGTTTTAATGATTAGACCAGATATCAAAACTTGTGCAGATATTCTGAAATCCGGAAGTATTGGCGCAGGCTCCAAAGCAGACACATTTCCTTGCGGAAACTGCTATGTTTTTTAGAGTTGATAAGACGGCGGTACAGATGGTTCAGATAAAACAGCTGTACTCCGTAAAGCCAATATTCCTGAGTGAGTTCATTTTGCAGCAGCGGCTGAAGCATTTTTTGCAGTTTGGCAAAACGCCCTATCCTGCCCCATAATCCGCGGAAGCCGCAGAGCTGCAAAAACAGATAGCAGACATCTTCAATTCCGTACCCATAGCGGATTTGCTCAAAGTCCAGCAAATGCGGCGTTCCGCTTTCATCCACCAATATATTATTAGCCGTTAAATCGCCGTGAATAAATTTTGCGCTGCTTTCCAAACATATCAGCTCGGGCTTGATTTTCTGCCAAAAATATCTATTAAGCAAACGCCCCGCCAAACTGCCGTCATTTTGCAGACATTCCGATATTTTAGCTATCATTTTCAGCATGTTTTGCTGAGGTCTGATAAATTCCGCCGCCAGCCCGCAAGCCTGAAATTTAACGTATTCCGCCGACAATTTAGCAAACAGCTCCGGCGTGCAGTCTTTATATTTAAGCTTATGCCCCGCCACATACGGCATAGCCAGCAGATAATATTCGGCAAATTTTTCTTGCGGCAGCGGATACAGAAAATCCAGCTGCGGCAGCACCTCTTTCAAATGCAAAAATATGCCTCTCTCTCTCTCTGCGGAAATCAGCTTTAAGAAAAAATCGCCCTGTGCCGTTTTTATGCAAAAATTATACGAGCTTCCACCAACGCAAATTTCTTTAATACTCAGTATTTGCGGAAAAATTTGCTTTTTTCGTAGAAATTCCGACAATTCTTTGCTTTTAGCGAACTTCAATTGCTTTTCTTCTCCCGATACGAATTAGCTTTATAGCAGCCTAAAATCTGATATTCTTCCGAAAAGAATTTAAGCTCCTCCAAAGCGTAGCGCAAGGCTTTAGAGGCTATATGCTGCTCCACTTCAATATAGAATTGAGCCGAGAAGAAATGTCCGTTCAGCAAATAGCTTTCCAGCTTGCATATATTGATGCCGTTGGTGGCAAACCCGCCCAAAACCTTATACAGCGCCGCCGGAATATGCTTGGTGACAAACACAATGCTGGTAATAAATTTGCTGCCGTCATCCGCCGGAACCGCCTCTTCTTTTTGCATAATCAAAAAGCGGGTGGTGTTGTTATCGGCATTTTCTATATTAGACGCCAAAATCTGCAGGCCGTAAATTTCCGCTGCCAGCTTTGAAGCTATCGCGGCCTTGGATTTGTTTTGTTCCTGCGCGATTTTCTCGCATGATTTAGCCGTATCTATGCGGTTCAGCGCCTTAATATTATGTTTTTGCAAAAATTCCGTGCATTGCGCCAGCGCCTGCGGATGCGAAGCCGCGCACACAATATCTTCCAGCTTGGCGCCTTTAACGCCAATCAGCTGATGTTCAACCCGCAGAAAATGCTCTCCGACAATATGCAAACCGGCTTTAGGCAGCAAAAAATGCACATCGGTAACCCGTCCGGCGTTGGAGTTTTCCACCGGAATAACCGCTTTGTCTACGCTGCCGTTTTTAACCATTTCCATAGCGATTTCAAAGGTATCGCACGGCACATATTCCTGATTTGGAAACAGCTGCCGGCAGGCAATGTGCGAATACGCCCCCGGAGCGCCTTGATATGCAATTTTTAACATTTGTTATCCTCTCTAATTATGCTGCTTATTTTAGTGCAAATTTTCGGGCTGTCAAGAGCTGCCAATCTTCTGTGACTAAATCCGAACATAAAACAGAACAGCCGTATTGCTGCGGCCGTTTTTGAAAAATAAGCAACTTTATATTATTCAGCTACAGAAGCGTCAGTATCTTCTGCATCAGTCTTCGGCATAATATCCGGCAACTGGCCGACAGCTTGCTTGCGCTTTAATTTATTTACAAACTTAATAGAGCGCTGAGCATCCCATTTTCTTTTGCCCTCTTCGCTTTGATAAATCAGTTTATAAACTTCTATAGCCTGATCAAATTCAGACAGTTTAGTCAAGCAGGAAGCCAAGCCGTCATAAAGCTTGTGGGTATAGCGTCCGCCGACAATCGCCTGAGCTTTTTTGTAGCACTTTAAAGCGTCTTTGAACTTGAACATTTTTTGATATACATAGCCAATGCTAATCCAAGCCTGCAGCTCTTGGCTGTTGATATTCAGAATCTTGGTAAAGCATTTTAAGGCAGATTCGTTGTCGCCCATCAGCTGATAGGTTACGCCGATGCCGTTCCAAGCTTTAGTATTGTATTTGTCGCCTGACAAAACTTTCTTAAAGAAAGAAATTGAACGGTCGTATTGTTTCAATTTCTGCAAAGTCACAGCAATGCTGAGCAGAGTCTGCGGATGTTTGCTGTCTATTTTCATAGCCTCTTCCAAAACATCCAAAGCTTCTTTATATGAAAACATGTGCTGCAAGGCAATAGCTTTGCCGTTCAGGGCTTCCAAAGAGGTACGGTCGTTGGCAAAAGCCTCGTCAAAACAAGCGATAGCTTCTTTATAGAGTCCGCGCATACTTAAGGTTACGCCTTTATTATTCAAAACTTCCACAGATTTCGGGTTAATAGCCAATGCTCTGTCAAAGCATTCAACCGCGTCTGTGTACTTGCTCATTTTTTGATATGCGAACCCTTGGCTGTTCATAGCTTTCCAGGCTCTTGGATTTTCAGCTATCACATCAGAAAATTTTTGGATAGCTTCTTCATATTGACCGGCGTCTAAAAGTTCCTGTCCTCTTTTGTATGCTGTATTTTCGTTTAATTTAACCATTTTTACCTCTTTATTATACAATAATAATTCTTTTGTGAGTGTTAACACAATAATATTATTATGTCAAGTTTTTTTACATTA
>SAMEA3663093__coassemble_843_pt1 | contig 14780 bp, 13 predicted proteins | sample SAMEA3663093__metabat2_high_PE_008 | metagenome-assembled genome bin SAMEA3663093 (sample SAMEA3663093) | pig gut metagenome | biome: pig gut; feature: pig-associated habitat; material: faeces | place: France | collected 2012
CGCCGACCGTACGCACGGCATCTTCGTCTTCTACAAACAAAATGCGGATTTCGCCGGAGTTTACGGCGAGGCGGCGCTGGCTGTCAAAGGCAGAAACATTCAGTCCTAAAATCATTTTCTGATTCTGCCCCATGTTTACGGCGCTGCCGGAAAAAGTCTCTAAAGCGGCATTGCCGTCTTTATCGCGGATAATTTCTTCTTGCGGAGTTTCTGCCGCCGGTTCTTCTTTGTCGCTTTCATAGGCCGGCAGATAAATTTCAAAAGTCGTGCCTTTGCCGAGTTCGCTGTGAACTTTTATAAAGCCTTCGGTTTGGCGCACAATACCGTAAACCATAGCCAAACCCAGGCCGGTTCCGGAGCCGACTACATTCTTTTTGGTGGAGAAAAACGGCTCAAAAATGCGGTTGATATTTTCCGGCGGAATGCCGCAGCCGGTGTCGGTCACGCTGATAACCACAAAGTCTCTGGGTTTAATGACATCCGTGCCGAAGTGATACGGCTCGTTCAGGCGCTCGCCGCGGGTGGAAATAGTCAGAGTTCCTTTGCCGTTCATGGCGTCTTTGGCGTTGATAACCAAATTTATCATAACCTGCGAAAACTGCACAGGGTCTACTCGGATATAGCCCAAGTCGGCGCCGTAGCTGATTTGAAAATGTATCTGCTCGCCGATAAGCCGTGACAAGAGGTGGTCTATTTCCGTAAAGGCCTCAGTAACATCTATCAGTTTTGGATTCAGCGGCTGTTTGCGGGAGATAGCCAGAAGCTGGCGGGCTACTCCGGCGGCGCGGTTGGCGTTTTGCTTCAGCTGCACTAAATCCGAAAATGACGGGTCGCCGACGCCGTGGCGCTGAATCAGTAAATCGCAGTAGCCGATAACTGCGGTCAGCAGGTTGTTAAAGTCATGAGCCACGCCTCCGGCCAGCTGTCCGAAAGCCTGCATTTTCTGCGCCTGAGCCACCTGCATTTCCAAGTTGCGCTTGTTGGTGGTGTCGGTGATATACATAATAAATCCGCTTATCTCGCCGGATAAATCGGTATAGTGCATAGTCATCGGGCTGATGTGAATCTGCACATTTTTCTCTTCATGCGTAAAAGTCAGAACTGTTTCAAAGTCATATTCTTCGGAGTTGTTTTTTGCATATTCCTTAAGAATATCCTTAATTTTATTTTTGCTTTCGCCGTCAAAATATTCGCTGATTTTTTTCCGCATGATATCGGCAGCCGTTTTTTCAAAAATCTCAGAAATATGATTGTTTACCTCCAAGATTTTTTGGTGCTTGTCGGCAAAAATAATGCCGATAGGTGCGGTGTTGAACAGCCATTCAAACTTATCGGTAACCGCATTAAGCTGCTGTTTTACGGATTCGTCGTTAGGCAGATTCCAAATAACCACGCCGCGGGTTTTGATTTCGGAATTTTCACGCACGTTTTGCTGGCGTACAAAAGCTTCTGCGCTGCCTTGTCCGGTTTTGAAAATGATATTGCCGTTGAATGCGCCGGAACTGTCATGCAGCTGCTCCGGCTTATAGGCAATAAAGTCATCCAGAGGCTTGCCGGCAGCTTCATTCTTATCCGTATCTAAATAGTCGGCCAAAGTATTGTTGATATATTCAATTTTGCCGCTGCTGCTGCAAGTGTATAGCCCGACCGGCAGAAAATCCAAAAAATTATGCAGCGACGACATCTCGTCTTGATAAACCTGCTCCATATTTTTATATGAAGTGATATTTTCAACCGTCCAAAAAATATAAGTTTCTTTGCGGATTTTCTTTAGGGAAAACTCATCTTCAAATATATCGGCCTTGTTCAGATAAATCGGCTTAACGCTGACCCGCAGCCATTCTTCGGCCACAAACACGCTGTTTTTGTTGGGATTTATGGATAAATGCACCGTGGTTTCCTGCAATTTGTTGACGGCGGATATAAGCTTTTGCAGGTCCAGTTTATTGGCGGAAGAGTCTATAATATTATGTTCTAAAAAGTCCAGAACCGATTCGCCTTTAAAATACTCTAAAGCCGCGCGGTTTGCCAATATCGGAACGCCGGCGGCATTGTCTATGCGGTGATACTTCTTTTTATCATTCAGAATTTCTGCCGCCAAGGTGCCGAACCCGATAGCATTTTCGCTGACTTTCAAAATGCGGATAGTTACCAAAATGCACAAAATATTCCACACTACAATAGATATAATAATATAAAAAGTGTATTGCGGATATAAAAACAGCGCAAACAAGCTTAAAGACATAAACATAATCGCATAGGCTAGAAAGACTAAGTTTCTTTCCAGTTGTCTGTCCGGACGCTGTCTGTTTATATCTTTAAGCATTTGCGTTTGTCTTTTTTTAGGTTAAAACATCGGCTTTGGCTTTTCCGGTGCGCTCAGTAATTTCTCCGATTTGACGGGAAACATCAGCCAGACTTTCCAGCATCTGCTCTACATTCTCATTCAAATCTTTGGTTTCGTAGCGCTCCAGATAAACACGCAGGGTTGCGCCGTTGGTGCCGGTGCCGGATAAGCGGTAGACAATGCGCGATTTGTCGGTAAAGTATACGATTAAGCCGTTTTTAGTAGAGCTGCCGTCAACAGGGTCGTTATAAATAAACGGCTTAGCCTCAGAAACGGTGTAAGCGCCGAAAGTTTTACCGGCTAAATCCGGCAGACGGCTTTCTAAATCAGCCATAAGCTTGTTAGCGGCTTCAGTATCCAGAGCGTCATTGCGCATATAATAGCTGCGTCCGTACTTTTTCCAATGCTCTTCCGTGATTTCATGTACGGATTTTCCGGTTGCGGCAATAATGCTCAGCCAAAACAGAACCGCCCAGATTCCGTCTTTTTCGCGGATGTGGCTGGAGCCGGTGCCGAAACTTTCTTCGCCGCAAAAGGTAATGCGCTTGCTGTCCATCAGGTTGCAGAAATATTTCCAGCCGGTCGGAACTTCATAGTAGCCGATATTCAGCGCCTCAGCCACGCGTCCTACAGCCGTGGAAGTGGCAGCGGATTTAGCAACGCCGTAAATACCGTTTTTATAAGCCGGAATCAGCTTATAGTTATCTGTCAGAATGGCTAAACTGTCGCTTGGCGTAACAAAGAATTTTTTGCCCAAAATCATATTGCGGTCGCCGTCGCCGTCATTGGCAGCGCCGAAATCCGGAGCTTTATCCGAATACATTAAATCAACCAGAGTTTTGGCATAAATCAAATTCGGGTCAGGATGCAGGCCGCCGAAATCTTCCAAAGGCACATAGTTCAAAACCGAACCCGGCTTAGCGCCTAAAATTTCTTCAAAAATCTTGCGGGCATAAGGACCGGTTACGGCGTTCATAGCGTCAAACACCATGGTAAACCCGTTGGCGAACAGTTTTTTAATAGCGGCAAAATCAAAAATATTTTCCATCATTTCAACATAATCTTTGACCGGATCAATAACTTCAATTTCCATATTGCCGAGTTTCTGCGTGCCTAATTTGCTTAAATCAACATCAGGTTCGTCCAAAGTTTTATATTCGCTGATAGTTTTAGAAATCTCATAGATTTTATCGCTTATAGCCGTCGGGCATTGACCGCCGGAAGCAACCGCATATTTAATGCCGAAATCGCCATTGATTCCCCCCGGGTTGTGCGAAGCCGAAAGCACAAAGCCGCCGTCAGCCTTATTCATCAGCAAAACATGCGAAGAAGCCGGAGTGGATATAAAGCCGTTTTGACCGACAATCATCTTTTTCATGCCGTTGGCGGCTGCCATTTTCATAATTTTTTGAATGGCAATTTTATTATAATAGCGTCCGTCGCCGCCCAAAATAAAGGTTAAGCCCTCAACTCCGCCGATAGCGTTGAAAACGCTCTGCACAAAGTTTTCCAAATAGTTTTCCTGCAGGACGACTTTTGATTTTTTGCGCAAACCTGCTGTTCCCATTTTCATATCATTATAGGCTGTTGTTTTAATAACTTTAAGCATATAAAAACCCTTTCTCTAATAATTAAAACTGTTTTATATATATGTATCATTAAAAGAAAGACTAGGTAAAGTATTTTTAATAAGCTAAACACATTTATTTATGCTGCCAGATAAAATCGGCTAAAACCAGCAGTTCGCGGCGGGCATAAACATCGGCCATAGACATGTTCAGGGCTTTTGAGTTGATTAAATCCGCCGCACCGTATCCGTCTTTGATATGCCGGTAAGATTCGCGGTTTTGCAATGCGTCGGCGGTTCGGAAGCCAAAACGGCGCGACTGCTGCTGCAGTAATGTGCTTAAGCTGTCGTTTTCCGCCGCGGCTTTATTTTCTATTACCACCCAGTTCAGACATTTTATACCGGCGGCGGCCTGATGCTTTTTGACGTTCCATATTAAATTTAAATACGCATCTGATGGCTGCCATTTTATGTCATTTTCACTTTGCACTAAGGTAATTAAGGTATGAGCCTTGGAGAAAACCGGCAAAAACTCAGAATTCTGTTCGGTCGGCACATCGGCGATGACAGCGCTGCAGTCCTCGTAAATATCAGTAAATAAATTTTCTTTGCTGATATTTCTCAGCATTTTCAGGGTAGGATTGTTTTTACTTAATTCTTTGCGCTTTTGCAAAAAATCTGCCGTATTTTGCGAATATACGCCGACTTTATAGCCGTCGCGCAGCAATGCTGTGGCAAGATTAAAGGCCAGCGTAGTTTTACCGGCGCCAGCCTTAGGACTGCTTATGGCAATAAGAGGAACCGGCATCAGCGCTGAGCCATTTTTAATGCGCCGCTGTCGGCGGTAACCAGACAAGCTTGATTGCTGCGCTTCATATTGCGGCAAATAGTGTTGGCGTCATTTTTAGCCAAGCCGATGACTTTAGAACGGTAGACGGTTTTGCTCTCAGCCTGAACTTTTTCTACTTTAATATCATGCACGGCATATTTTTTAGCCAATTTATTCTTGACGGTCAAAGCATAGTTGCGGGCGCGCTGATAGTCAGAAAAAGAGCCGACTTGCACGGCGTAGCGCCCGTTAGACGAAGCGGAGGCAATTTTTGTTGCTTTCGCCGCCGGTTTGCTTTGAGCTTTTGCCAGACGCACAGCCTGAGTTTTTGCCGGAGTTTTCTTCTGTACAGAAGCCAAGCGGGTTGCTTTAGGTGCAGCTGAAGCTTTGCCGTTGATTTCATTTGTCAGCATAGCAACGTTAATCTCGCCTTTTTGCATGTGGGTCAATCCCTTGTCCATCATGCGTGAAACTTTTTTATCGCGCTCGCCCACGCTGTTATGTCCCATGGTTACGGCGATAACGCGTTTTCCTGAGCGCTTGGCCGAAGTGATGATGTTATATCCGGAAGCGGCGGTATATCCGGTTTTCATACCGTCGGCGCCGGCAAATGTTTTCAAAATATAGTTGTGTCCGCCGATGGTACGTCCTTTATATTGAAAGCTTTTGGCGGAAAACCATTTATAGTATTGCGGAAAGTGGTGATATACGGCCATTGCCAAAACCGCCATATCGCGGGCGGTAGTCTTTTGCTGCGTATTCGGCAGTCCGGAAGCATTTTTGAATGTGGTGTGGCTCATGCCAAGTTTATGAGCGGTGTTAGTCATCAAAACGGCAAAATCGGCTTCGGTCGGGGCAAAGTGTTCAGCCAAAACGGTGGCGCAGTCATTGGCAGATTTTACGATTACCGCCATAATCGCGTCTTTTACGGTAATGGTTTCTCCGGCGCGCACACCCAATTTAGACGGCGAGCGTCCTGCGGCGGTGCGTGAAACTTTCAATTTATCTGTCAGTTTAATGTGGTTGTTTTCCAATGCGTTGAAAGTAATGTATAAAGTCATGAGCTTGGTTAAAGAAGCCGGATAGCGGCGCTCATCGGCATTCATTTCATACATTACATCGCCGTTTTCCGCGTCAATCATAATAGAAGAAACCGACGCGCTTGCTGCAGCCGCCCGCAGCACAGCCAAAACTAAAACACATAAAAACGCAATTTTTTTCACTATTTTGCCCTCTGAATTTGAATATTGCTTTTAGCATAGACTCTAAAAGAAAATAAAAGGTTAATATTTGCAATTTTATTATATTATAGAAAATTATAAATAAGTGCTTGCATTTTGCAAATATTGTGATATACAAAACAGGCAGTTAGGGATATTTGTATCTTTAGCTGAATATGTTTAACAATGTGGGAGACCAGCCATTGGTCTTTACCACTAACCTACAATGAGGTATTATAATGGCTAAATCTAAAAAGAAAATTTTAGGTCTTATCAAGCTGCAAATACCTGCCGGAAAAGCTAACCCTTCTCCGCCGGTTGGTCCAGCTTTGGGTCAAAAAGGCCTGAATATTATGGAATTTTGTAAAGCATTCAACGCTAAAACTCAAAAAATGGAACCGGGTGTCCCTGTGCCGGTAATCATTACCGCTTATGAGGATAAGAGCTTTACATTCATCACAAAACTGCCTCCGGTTTCTTATTTGATTAAGAAAGCTGCCGGTGTACAGTCCGCTTCTAAAGAACCAGGCAAAACTGTTGCCGGTCAAATTACTTTGGAACAGGTAAAAGAAATTGCAACCACCAAATTGCCAGACTTGAACTGCCCTACAGTTGAAGCTGCTATGAATATGGTTAAAGGTCAGGCTATTTCTATGGGTATTAAGGTTACGGAGTAAGTTGATGAGCGGAAAAAGATTAGTAAATGCATACAAGACTCTGGATAAAAATCAAGAGTACAGCCTTAAAGAAGCTATTAAAATCGTTAAGGAAAATGCAAAAGCAAAATTTGATGAAACCATTGATTTAGCAATCAATTTAGGTGTTGATCCGAAACACGCAGACCAAATGATCCGCGGTGTTTGCCAGCTGCCGCACGGCAATGGCAAAACTGTACGCGTTGCCGTATTTGCTCAGGGCGAAAAAGCTGATGAAGCTAAAGCCGCCGGTGCAGATATTATCGGTGCTGAGAATTTGGTAGATTCTATCTTGGCCGGTAAAATTGACTTTGATAGATGTATTGCCACCCCTGATATGATGGGTATGGCCGGCCGTGTTGCCCGCGTTTTGGGTCCTAAAGGCTTGATGCCGAACCCTAAATTGGGTACAGTTACCGCAGATGTTGCCACAGCTGTTAAAAACGCTAAGGCTGGTGAAGTTCAATATCGTGTAGAAAAAAATGGTATTGTTCACGCCGGTGTTGCCAAAGCGTCTTTCTCTGAAGACAAAATCTATGATAACGCTAAATTGTTCATCGAAACAATTATCAAAGCTAAACCTGCTACCTTAAAAGGCACCTATTTGAAAAAGATTTCAATCAGCTCTACAATGGGTGTCGGCGTAAAGGTTAACGCTTCTGAATTATAATCGGCTTGGTTATAATTTATTAAAAAATACTTGCTTTTTGATAAAAAATTTGTTAAAAGGCAAATCAGTTTAGGGCAGGGAGGCTGTTTTGCAGTTTTTTCTGCCCCACTCTTCAAGAGCGGAGGCTCTTGAAACTGTCCAAGACTGTGGGCGGCATCTCTGCACCGAAGGCTTTCTGCTTGTAACTAAAGCTGACGGTGTGGGCGAGGCCTTAAATATCCGACATAGACGGGAGTGAGTTTTAAAGTTAAATTTTTCTCCTGGACAGATTTGGGTTCCGCAGTGTTCTGATTTATTTCAGAATATTGTGGGTTTGGTAACGGTTTAGACCTTTGGGTCTGAATTTAACAATTTCGTATGGAGACAATAAGTGAACCGCGAAGAAAAAACAGAGTTGCTTAACACGCTGCATGAAGTATTCTCTAACGCAGAATCAGTTGTAATCACCGAATATTTAGGTTTGACTGTAGCTGAAGCTGACGAATTGAGAAACAAAGTGCGCGATGCCGGCGCCTCTTTAAGAGTTACTAAAAACCGTATTGCTCGTCTTGCTGTAAAAGACACAAAATTTGAAGGTTTGGCAGACCTGTTTAAAGGTCCGGTTGCTATGGCTTATGCCAATGACCCTATCGCTGCTTGCAAAGCTTGTGTTGAATTTGCAAAAAATAATGAAAAATTGGTTATCGTTGGCGGTGCTTTGTCTGACAAAGCTCTGACTTTAGATGAAATCAAAGAATTGGCTGCAATTCCTTCTATGGACGAATTGCGTGCCAAATTGGTTGGTCTGTTGCAAGCTCCCGCTGCCAAATTGGCAAGAGTTACAAAGGCTTACAGCGAGAAAGAAGCCGCCTAAGTTTCTTTTCCGTTTTATGCGAGTCATGCTTGCTGATTTATCGCTAATGTACTAGGTTGTACACTTCGTTCAAAATCAGCGGCGCAGCACTCCGCCTAAAACAAAAAAGCTTAGATGTGTAAATGGTTTTTAATTAGAAAATTTTAATTTAATTTATTTGGAGAAAAAAAATGGCAGATTTGGCCAAATTAGTAGATGAATTATCAGCTCTGACAGTTATGGAAGCTGCTGAATTGTCAAAAATGTTAGAAGAAAAATGGGGCGTTTCCGCTGCTGCCGCTGTTGCTGTTGCCGGTGCTGCTGGTGCAGGCGCTGCCGCTGCTGAAGAAAAGACAGAATTTGATGTAATTCTGGCTGAAGCAGGCGCTAACAAAATTAACGTTATTAAAGAAATCCGCGCTATTACAAACTTGGGCTTGAAAGAAGCTAAAGATTTGGTTGACGGCGCTCCTAAAACTGTTAAAGAAGGCGCTTCTAAAGAAGAAGCTGAAGCTATCAAAGCTAAATTGGAAGCCGCTGGCGCTAAAGTTGAATTGAAGTAATTTGACTTTTACTTAAAGCTTAAAAAACTCTCAGTCGCAGGATTGAGAGTTTTTTGTATAAAATGCTTGATTTTTAGACATAAATTGCTATACTGCAAAACATAGTAATTTATTATTTAATTTTATTAGTATGAATCACAAGTTATTATTTCCGACTCAGAAACTCAGCGAAGAAGAATTGCTGAAGTATTTGCTGGTTGCCGATATCTCGGATGATGTTTGCAACGATTTAATCGGTTATATGAGAACGTATGATTTTCATTATGCCGATTCTAACAAAGCAGAAAAGTTTATGATTGAACATCGTCTGCACAAAGTGTTTGCTGCCTATTGCGTCAACTATAAATTAGAAATGGATTTACAGATGGCTTTAGTGCAGTCGCACGATGTTGAGCTGATTAGCGCTTATGTGCAGCATCAGTCCTTATGCGGTCGTGCCGTGACGGAGCTGTTTGGTTTAACCCGCGGCGATTTTGTAAATTATCTGCTTATCAAAAAGCCTGAGTTAACCCGTCAGCTGCGTTCTTATGGCTATTGGGATAAGGATATTATGATTGAGGATGAAGAAATTTTTCAGGATGAGTTTGTTAACTTATTGAAAAATTGCTATTTCCATGCTCCTTTCTATGACGAAACAAGTAATTGGACTTATGACAAACATGTAGAAAGGGGTTGGTGTGTTGAAATTGTAACAGTTATTCATCCTTTGGCCGAAGACAAGTTTATTGAATATGTTCATATGCATAAACGGCGTGACTTGTTTAAGGAGTATATTGACCGCTACGAATTTTCTGCAGATGCACGGCTAAGTATGGTTTTGACTGTGCATTACAAACCGCTCTTGGATTTGTATCTTAAGGTTCATTGGTTTCATATTCCTGCTTGCTATTCTCGCAGGTGGAATAAAAATTCAATATTTTATGACAAAAGGTATAATAGGTACATTCGTTAAGAGTAGGGTAACAAAAAACACTTTCAACCTAAAAGTTGAAAGTGTTTTTTTATAGGGTAATCGGACTTATCATTCGCCCAAAGACAAATGAAGTGCAAGTTCGTCAACAGTTCCGTCCATATGAGCCATACAGATATCGAACGATCTTTCATAATTATAGCCTAATTTTTCCAGACTCAAGCACAAATCACTAACATCCATACTGTCAAGAGTAATAGAAAAATCATCCAATTTGCTTTCCGGTTTAACTTCTTCGCCAGTAAGATCTTCCAAGATTGTTATCAAACGCTTTATTAACTCCAATGTACTCAATTTACTCATAATGATAAAAAATTAAAGTTAATAATAAAAAATGATAAGTTTATCACTAGCATAAAATCTAAATTTGTCAATAATAAAAACTCGGTTTTGTCAAATTTCTAAAGTAAAAGAGCAAATCTCCGCTTTAGAACAAGATGAACAGGCCTCTTTCATTTCGGCTAAGGAGGTTTGAGCCAGACAGTTTCGTCTGGATTGGCAGTAAGCGTCGCCGTAAAAAGTGTAGGACTTGCTGCTGGAATGCCATAATAAAGCGAAGGATAGAGTTTCGTGCAAAGGGTAGGCTAAATTCTGCATTAGTTGCAGACAGAGTGAAGATGAATAGTTGGCGGAGATTTTATTTCCGTTTTCATCGTCGCTGTAGTTGCCCAACAGAAGATTAAAAGATAATCTGTGATTTCGGGAATAAATTCTTCCCCAATTTCCATAAGGGTCTTCAAATTGATAAGGAGTATCGCTGTCTAGCTTATTTTCACCTACTTTCCAACTGTTGGGAAATAAATTTAAGCCGTCAAGCATGGCAATCACATCAACTTTTACCTCTCCTTGTCCGTCATAAGTCAAGTCTTGAATTTCTTTTAAGTGTTCCAACGCTCCGAAAATAATATAACTGTACTCGCTGACGGCTTTATTGACCTTAAATTTTTCCATCGCTTTGGAATAACCAGCGATTCCGCCCACGCTCAGCACTCCGACAATTGCAAGTACGCCGAGCATTTCAATCATAGAGCGTCCCACGCTGCAGACGTCATTGCGAGGAGTGTAACGACGAAACAATCCAGAACCCTTTATAGAGTTGCTACTGAACTTGTTATTTCCGAATGTGTGATTTTTTACGCCGGACTCTGCAAAAACACGCTGAACGGCAGAAAAAGCGCCTTTAATCAGATGTTCAGGATTTGCAGAGAGAGAGAGAGACCTTTAGATTGCTTATTTTTCATCTTTCTTTCCTCTAAAATTAAGTTATTTTACATCTTTATTCTACACCAGCCTAACTCCATAAGTCAACCGTAAAAAATTAAAATTCCAGCCCGATGCAGCAAGCGTCATCTTTCATACACAATTTACAGGCAGCGTCAATTTCTGACAGGGTTACACTATTTAAACATTTTTTATCGGCACCGTTGCAAGTTTTATTGCCCCAGAATAAAACCGGCGATGATTCGTTGCTGCGATATAATCTTGCCCAATGCAAAGTACCGGCAATCGGCTTGGCTAAGTTTAAAAACAATTCACGGCACAATCCGGTTGAAAAATTTGTTGAAACTAAGTTGCCATCATCATTTTTGACATGTGTTCCAAAATATAAGTCAACAACCAGCCGTTGTTGGCGGGAAAATACATTAACCATATTGCCGTCAGTATCGTAAAGCTGTCTTGAATTTGTGGTTCCTATAGTCCAAGTTTGCGGAACAATACCTGCTGCCATAACGGTATCTTGCAAGCCGATTACTTTATAATTCTGAGTCGTAGTTAAATTTTGATAATCAGATAAATGCTCCATTAGACCATAAATTAAATAGCTGTATTCACTCAGTACTTTATTAGTTTTCCACTTCTCCATAGCTTTGGAATATCCGGCGATTCCTCCGACACTCAGAACACCGATAATCGCCAGAACGCCGAGCATTTCTATCATTGAGCGGCCAAATTGATTTTGTTTCATCGTAACTTCCTTTCATTATTTTTCGTGTAACAAAAAAAAGCTGCTTTGGACGAAGCAGCTGGAAGTTGGTAAGCTATTTTTGACAAGATAGTGTAGTATATTAGCTATTATAAATATAGCATATTTTACTACCTTCCAGCTTTCGCTAGAAGGTATACAAATTTAACGTCTTTGTATTTAGACGTGTCAAAAAGAGGCTACCACACCCCAGACAGACTATTGCCTATCCGACATTTATTTTAACGGAATAAAACCCGAAAGTAAAGATAATTTTAGGGTTAAGTCAGGTTTGAACGCGTATGAATGTTTATAATGCTGACGGCTGATTATTCTGTAAAGTTATCAATAAGCGGTTTAAATGACCGATACATTTTCTCATAGGCCGGTTTTTTGAAATCTACCGCCAAGTTTATGCTTTCTTCTAAAGTACCCCATTTGAAACGGCTGAATTCCGGCGATTCGGTGTTTAAGTTTATTTCAGAATCTGTGCCAGAAAAATAGAACAGCGACCAATACATATCTTGTCCAGAGTTTGTAAAGCCGCGTTTTTGCATAGAAGCGATGACTTCCGGAGGAAAGCGGTAGCGTGCGGGTTCTTGCAAAGTTGCGATTCGTTTCAGTCCGCTGAGCGAGGTTTCTTCTTTCAGCTCGCGGGCTGCAGCTTGTTCAGGCGTTTCGCCGGCTTCTATGCCGCCTTGCGGAAACTGCCAAGAGGCCGGCATATCATTGCGCAGGCATAATAAAACTTTTTTATCTGCCCTAAACACTACTATTCCGGCGTTGCGCCTAAAACATTCTGCCATTATTTTTTGCCTTTGCCTGCTGTTTTTTCTGTTTGTTTAGTCTGTACGTTCAGATTGTCGTTCTGTCCGTAAAGATACAGGGCTTTTACCAAATCCATAGCGCGGATAAGCTGATAGTCTTTGGCGTCAGCTTCAGAAATTTTGGATTTTTTATTAGCCTTTTTCTTGTCGGCCTGTTCATTTTTCAAAGCGCCTTTAAGGTCGGCTTCGCTGATGTTCCAGCCGTTGTCTTCAATTTCTTCTACTTTAGACTGTTTAACGACAATATCCGGCTCAATACCTTTAGCCTGAATAGAGCGCCCAGACGGTGTATAATAACGGGCGGTTGTCAGACGCATTCCGGCGCCGTTAGGCAGCTGAACCACGGTTTGCACCGAGCCTTTGCCGAATGATTTTTCGCCGATAACCACAGCGCGGTGATGGTCTTGCAGAGCGCCGGCCAAAATTTCTGAAGCCGAAGCCGAACCCTCATTGATGATTACTACAATCGGCAGACCTTTGGCAATATCTCCGGCGGTAGCCGAAAATTTAACCGTGTCTTCTACATTGCGCGAGCGGGTGGAAACAATTTCGCCCTGCTCCAAGAATAAATCCGAAACGCCGATAGCCTGATCCAAAAGTCCTCCCGGGTTGTTGCGGACGTCAATCACAATGCCGGCGAGTTTGTTTTTAAGCTTTTTCTGGGCGTTTTTAACGGCTTTTTCTACATTTTTGCTCAAATCTTCATTAAACGACGGAATACGGATATATAAAATATCTTCATCCTTAATCTCGCTTTTAACCGAATCTACTTTGATTTCGGCACGGCGCAGCGTAACCGTAAAAGGCTTTTTATTGGCGCGTTTTATGGTTACTTTCACTTTTGAACCGACTTTGCCGCGCAGTTTGTTAACAACATCGTTCAAGGTTTGCCCGATAACGGTTTCGCCGTCAACTTCTGTGATATAGTCGCCGGCCTTTATGCCTGCTTTGGCTGCCGGAGTGTCGTCTATCGGCGAGATGACTTTTATCAAGCCGCTGTCAGAGGTAATTTGAATACCCAAACCGCCGAATTTGCCCTTAGTCTGTTCGGTCATATATTTATAGTCGTCAACATTCAAATAGCTGGAATGCGGGTCTAAGGATGTCAGCATGCCGTTGATTGCCGCTTCAATCAGCTGTTTGTCGCTGACTTCTTCCACATACGACATTTTGGTGCGCTCCATAACTTCGCCGAACAAATTCAGCAGCTCATAGGTGCTTATTTCTTCCGGTTTAGTTTTGCCTTTAGCTGCGGCGCAGCCTGTGATAAGGCTCAAAATCAAGGTGTAAGCAATCAACGATTTTTTTAACATATCCTAATCCTTTTATTTATTTCTTTATCCATTCATTCGGGTCTACCGGATGGTTGTTTTTACGAATTTCCATGTGCAGTTTGCTGTTGGCGTCTGCCGGCATGGTTCCCACCGGTTCTCCGGCCAGCAGCATTTGCCCGACTTCGGTATCGGTTTCGCCCAAGCCGCTCAGCAAAGAGGTATAGCCTTCGCCGTGGTCAATAATCACTAAGTTGGCAAAGTTTTTAAACGGTCCGGCGTAAATAACTGTTCCGTCAAACGGAGCAATAACCTGAGCTTTTGCTGCGGTTTTAATGTCTATGCCATTAGACACCACGCCTTTAGACAGCTCCGTATGAAAAGCTGTTACCAAAGGTCCGCGAGCCGGTCTTGATAGCCGTCCTTTGGCTTTGCTGAAACCAGTAACCGGAGTTTCTTGCGCGGCGGTATTGTTTTCAGCCATATAGCTTGCTTCTAAACCATGATTTTCTTTACGCAGTTTATCGGCGGCTTGTTCACGAGCTAAGCGTTTTTTTTCGGCCATTTGCCGACGATTGATTTCTTTTTGTTTTTCCAATTTTTCCAACAAATCGCGCAAATTGTGAGCCTGACTTGCCAGCATATCGGCTTTCTTTTTAGCCTCTTCGCTTTTGCTGGAAATTTGGCTGTACATAGTGCTTTTTTGCTGAGATAATTTTTTCATATCATCTTGTTGCTGAGCCAATTTTTTATTATCTTTTTCCAAATCTTGCAAACGCAGCGCAATTTGTTTTTTTTGGTTGCTGATATCTTCAATGCTTTTGCGGATGGAGCTTGCTCTGCTTTCCAAAGCATGTACACTTCCGCGCAGTAAAATGCTGCTGCGCATAACTTCTACCGGCGACAGCGGCTGAACCAATACGGCTTCTGACGGACGCAGAGCCAAGTTTTGCAAAGCCGCCAGAGTTTCAATCAGCATATCGTTTTCCGAGTTAAATTTTTCTTCGGATTCGCTGAGATGTTTTT
>SAMEA3663093__coassemble_850_pt1 | contig 14532 bp, 11 predicted proteins | sample SAMEA3663093__metabat2_high_PE_008 | metagenome-assembled genome bin SAMEA3663093 (sample SAMEA3663093) | pig gut metagenome | biome: pig gut; feature: pig-associated habitat; material: faeces | place: France | collected 2012
TTTTAGCTGAATATAGTTTTCTACATATTAGAATCTATAATCCCACCGCCTAGCAAAACTTCATCCGTATCGCTGTTTTTGTGATAAAAAACAACCGACTGCCCCGGAGCAATAGCCTTTTGCTTAGCATAAAAACGCACCTCTATTTTACCGTCCGGCAATGGCGTCACTTTAACCGGTGTCGGCTGCTGCGATGAGCGGATTTTGGCTTCACATTCCAAAGGCTCCGATAAAGCGGCAACTTCTCCGCATAAATCAGCAGCAATTAAGCCGGAGCGCTCGCACTCTTCTTCAAAACCGACAATAACTTCATTTTTATCCTTATTGAAGCCCAGCACATAAAGCGGACGTTCGGCAGCTATGCCCATACCGCGGCGCTGACCGACCGTATAGTGCCAAATTCCCTGATGCTGACCTAAAACGCGTCCGTCCCGGGTGACAAAATTGCCGACCTGCGGTTCATTTTGCAAAATATCGTTGATATCGCCGGTATAAAAATCCTGACTGTCCGGTTTGTCGGAAACCTCCAGACCAAACTCGCGCGCCAGCTCGCGCACCCGTTTTTTAGTCAGTCCGCCCAGCGGCATTAAAACCCGCGACAGCTGGTCTTGGTTCAGGCGATACAAAAAATACGACTGGTCTTTAGTATGGTCTAAACCGCGCTTAATCACATAGCGGTCGCGGTTTTCATCAAAGCAAACCTGCGCATAGTGTCCGGTTGCAAACTTGTCAAAAGCAATACCCTGCGCCGCAGCTTCTTCCGGCAGAGCGTTAAATTTGATATATGAATTGCACATAACACACGGGTTCGGCGTGCGTCCTGCCTTATATTCATGCTTGAAATTTTCCAGCACCATCTGTTTATAGCGGGCGGAACAATCTAAAACATAATACGGAATCCCGATTTTTTGGCACAATGCGCGCGCCGCCTCAATGTCTTGTTCCTCGTGCGGCGAAAAGCAGGAATCGGCGTGGGCATCACCGCTGAAATGCGTGTTTTTATCCCAAATAGACATAGTGGCGCCAATCACTTCATACCCCTGCTGCTTTAACAAACAAGCCGTAACCGAAGAATCCACACCGCCGCTTAAACCAACCAAAACTTTCATACTTTTACCTCGCACTATTTAAAACAAAGAAACTCCGGACGGCAAAATCCGAAGTCCCTTGGGATAAATCCCCTCATTAAAACGGAATATCGTCGTCCAAATCTGACGGAGCCGAAGCCGGACTGTTATCCCAGCCGGAAGATGTGCCGCCGGCAGCCGGAGCAGCCGAGAAAACATCATTTCCGCCGGCCGGAACACCGTCGCCGCCGCTGTTTTTAGAATCCAGCATAACCAAAACGCTGTTGAAATTCTGCAAAACAACTTCAGTCGTGTATCTGTCCATGCCGTTGTTATCCGTCCATTTACGGGTTTGCAGCTGACCCTCCAGATATACTTTAGAGCCTTTGCGCAAATATCTTTCCGCCGTATCAGCAAGCTGCGGATTAAAAATCACCACGCGGTGCCATTCGGTTCTATCTTTGCGTTCGCCGGTGTTGCGGTCTTTCCAGCTATCCGATGTGGCAACTGTCATATTGACAATCTTAGTGCCGGACTGAGTATTGCTGACAGTTGGATCTGCCCCTAAATTACCGACCAAAATGACTTTGTTTATTCCTACCATTATTTTATCCTTACAAAAAAATTAAACTCGTTACAGCATAATGGCTTTTTTGTAAAATCACAACCACAAAAAGCCATTGCTGCACATTATTTTATGCGGCGTTATCCACCGGGCAAAGCTCCGCCAAAACTTCTTTTTTCAGCGTCACATTATCTGCCTTACCAGTAGCAAATACTGGTAATTTTTCGTGATACAAAATCACACGCGGCAAATAAAGCTCTGACATACCGTTATTTTTTACATATTCATGCAGCATGGCCGAAGTAACTTTTTCATTATTGGTTACCAAAACAATCTGTTCACCTTTGCTTTCATGCGGAATAGAAACCACGCCATAGCTGTATTCAGGCCCCATGTCCTTGGTGGCGTCCATAACCATATCCTGCACTGCGTTGAGCGAAACCATTTCGCCGCCGATTTTAGCAAAACGCTTAATGCGGTCTTTAATCGTAAAGAATCCGATTTCATCCATTTCCACCACATCGCCGGTATGATACCAACCATCTTCCGGCGGAACCAAAACCCCAGGGTTAGTCGGCATATAATAGCCTTGCATAACATTTGGACCTTTTACACACAGCTCACCGCCGTTGGCAATACCATCAACCGGCAGAATCTTAAACTGCATCCCCGGCATAATTTTACCGATAGAACCGAATTTGTTGAAAATTCCGTTATTTGCAGTCATAACCGGCGAACATTCGGTTGCGCCGTACGCTTCCATCATACGCACGCCGGAATGCTCCATCCACATGCTGCGAGTATCAGACTTGGCTGCCTCACCGCCGGAATACATCAAGCGGATATTATGGAAATCATACGGGTGGGCAATTTTGGCATAACCGCGCAAGAATGTATCTGTACCAAGCATCAAAGTTGCGCCCAGTTCATAAACCAGCTCGGCAACCACACGATAGTGCAGCGGAGACGGATACAAAAACAGCTTGGAGCCTTCAAACAGCGGAAACAGAGTCCCCACAGTCAAACCAAAACTATGGAACATAGGCAAAGCGTTAAACAACAAATCTTTGAAGTTAATGGTTTGAATCGCCGTCATCTGCTTGATATTGGCTATAATATTGGCATGGCTCAGGACTACGCCTTTCGGAGCGCCCTCAGAGCCGGAAGTAAACAGAATAACAGCCTTTTTATCGCCGCCGGTTTTATGCGGAACATGCTTAATTTTATAGCTTATATAAGCGCCGATTTTAGTCCACAGCGACATTTTTTTAGCAATATCTTCCAAATAAACAATATTGCAGCCGGCGTTTTTCATGTCTTCCACCACGTTTTCCATTTTGGCTTTAATAACAAAAGAACGGGAAGTCAAAACGGTTTTAACCAGCGCGGTTTTGCACATGGAAATCATATTCTTAGAGCCGACTGAAAAGTTAATCATTACCGGAGTGCGGTTATAGGCCGAAAGCCCGAAAAACGTGCAGACCGTGGCGATAGCGTTCGGCAGCAGAATACCGACATTTTCATCAACTTTAGTAAACTTTTTAAAGCTGCGGCCCAAAGCAAAAGACGCCACAATAATGTCTTTATAAGATTTTTGCTTGCGGTTGATATCTTCTATAATGCGCGGACGTTTAGAAAAGAATCCGGTGCGGGAATAAACTTTAGCGGTTTTCATCAGCTGCGCAAACAATGAAATATTTTTGTCATAGTTAATATCAAAGCACATTTCGCGCAAAATCATATAAACTTCATTGCTGATGTGGTCGCGCTGGCGGCGCAGTTCGTCTTTCAGCTTAAAGCTGCGCGGCTCGCCGACATAAATACGCATTTTCGGCAGCGGACGGTGCGGCAATTTACCTTTAGTCTTAGAAAAATAGCCATATTGCGGACCGTCTATCCAAACCGGAATAATCGGCGATTTAGATTTATCGGCCACCAGCCCCGGAGCTTCATAAATCTTCATTAAGCCTCCGTTTTCGGTAATGCGTCCCTCGGCAAAAATCACGACCAAACGCCCCTCGTCTACTTTAGCAATCAGCTTTTTAATATCTGACGGCTCAATCGGATTAAATTTTATCACATCGGCGCGCCCCATCAAAAAACTAATCCAATGACGGCGGTACAGATGACCGTTTAGGGCAAAAACCGGATTTCCGGGAAGAAATGCAAACAGCAAAATCGGGTCTAAATAAGAAACGTGGTTAACCACATAAACACCCTTTTTAGGCAAGTTGTTCACATCAAATTCAAAAATACATTTTGCTTTCATCAAACGTAAGACTGTTCGCAGGCAAAATCTGACAAACTCTTTCACAAGTCCAACCTTTCTGTTGTTAAATAATAACATATCCATATAATATTATTAACGTTTTGTAAAGGAAAAACGCATGAGTCATCAACAGGGCGTTTTTAGGGCATATACAATTGATTTAACGACATTTTTTAAATTTTATCCCCAGTTTTAAGCCAAAAACTTGCCAAAATTGATATATTACTGTATGGTGCGCCTTACGTAACGCAAACTTGTTTGGGTTACCATGTTTTAATAATATAAAGGTTTAAAATGAAAAAGGTTCTTACATTAACCGCCTTGAGCACCCTTCTGCTCTCTACCAGCGCTATGGCCGCCGGTTTCCATTTAAGAGAACAGTCAGCTGCCGCTCAAGGTAACGCTTATGCCGGCGCAACTGCCGGTGCAGAAAACGGTTCTTACGCATATTATAACGCCGCCGGTTTAACCCGCCAAAAAGGCTTGCAGGTAAACTTGGGCGCAACCTACATCGCACCGCGCGCCACAGCTAAAAATGTTATGAGTGAAAGCGGCACACGCGGAGCCGACGTTGAAAACGTGGTTCACGCAGCTGTTTCGCCAAACGGCACAGTATCATATCAACTTAACGACAGAGCTTTTGCGGCTATAGCAGTTAATTCTCCGTTTGGCATGATTACAAAATATGACAGAGATTGGGTCGGTTCCGACCACGGTATTACCTCGGATTTGAAATCCGGCGCCATTACCCCGATGTTTGCTTATAAGGCAACAGATAAATTGTCTTTGGGTGCCGGTGTGCAAATGCAATATGTTTGGGCGCACCTGACCAGCAGCCACACCTTGGCTCCCGGAGTTAGAGTTAACAATGTCACAACAAACGGCAACGATTTTGATATGGGTTACCAATTAGGTGCTTTATATGAATTTACAGATTCTACTCGCGTTGGTGTGGGCTATCGCAGTGAAATAAACCACAAATTAAAGGGCAAAATGAAATCCAGCGGTAGTCCGTCTTCAGAGTTTAATGCTCTTACAAATCAAAAAATCAGCGCCAAATTAACCACTCCGGCCATGCTTTCTATGGGTGTTTATCACGACATCAATGAAAAATGGGCGGTTATGGCCGAATATCAGCGCGTGTTCTGGAGCTCTTTCCAAAACCTGACTTTTGTCGGCGACCGCTTAAACAAGCCGGAAGGCAACATTGATCAGGTAAAAGAAGATTGGCGCGACACCAACTTTTATTCCATCGGTACAAGCTATATGCTGGATAATCAATGGAAACTGCGTTTGGGTTTAGCCTACGACCAAAGCGCCGTTCGTTATGCTCACCGCACGCCGCGTATTCCGGATTCTGACCGTATTTGGTATTCAGCAGGTTTGGGCTATCAATATAATGAAAACTTGAGCTTTGATATGGGTTACACATACATTAAAGCCCACAGCGCCAGAATGAACTCGGCTGTTACCGGCAATGAAGGTTCGGACGTTTCTGCCGACTATTCTAACTCAGTGAAAGTATTTGCTTTTTCTGTGAACTACGCGTTCTAACAAGCTGATAAATAAAAACAATTTCCTCCAGCTGTTTTTAGTTTGGAGGATTTTTTTATATTTAAATTCGGCAATAAATTTTATTGAAAAAAAACACACTCCGCCGCATGGGGTACGGCAGAGTGCAGATATAATTAGGATTTTTTTTATAAAGAAAGATGAAAAATAATCTCTCTCTGCAAATCCTGAACATCTGATTAAAGGTACATTTTCTGCCGTTCAGCACGTTTTTGCAGGGTTTGGCAGAAAAAATGACATTTTCGGTAATAACAAGCACAGAAGCAATATAACAGGTGGCACGTTCACGCGCTTTTCCGCCTCCACTTTCGGCGTCATTCTTCGCCGGTACTCCCTGCTGGAAGTACCACGGTGGAGAAGCCATAATGTCATTGCGCATGCAATGTCAATATGCGTTGCCGTTGGCAACAAAGTTATGGATACTCGTCTGCCACAGCCTGCTGGGTGTGGCGACAAGTATGACGTTTGCTCTACTGGGCGGAGTATGATAGAAATGCTTGGCGTGCTGGCGATTATCGGCGTATTATCTGTTGCCGGGATTGCCGGTTATTCCAAGGCTATGAGTATGTGGCGGTCAAATATACAGAGGCAGATGCTGACAGAAATTATTACAGCCGCTATAAAAATGAAGTCCAACCTAAACGCCAAAACCACAAAATGGGAAGACATCACCCCGACGCTTGCTGCCATGGGAGACATTCCGGAGGGTATTACTTACGAAGACGGCTATCTTTATGATAAAAGCGGAATTCGTTTACATATGTATTATGGTTTTCAGCCTTGGACCAATTCTGACGGAACTCCGGGCGGAGAAACCCGCTGTTCCGTATGGTTTTATTTTACGCAAAACGGTGCCAAATTTGCTCCGGAAGTACAGGAATTTTGCCGTAATTTAGCTCTTGCCAGCCAGCAGGCCGCCAATGACGTTATTTTAATTGCTTCTTGGCTTAGTACATCTTCACATAGCAACGGAAAACAGCTTTACACCGGCAAAACTTTGCGAACCGCCACCATCAGCGAGATAACCGCCAAATGTAACCAAACCTTTGAAGAAAGCGGTTCAGCAACTTTTGAGCTTATTTTGAATCCTTACTAATATTTTTGCCGCAACAAAAAAGCCTCCGTTGCGGAGGCTTGAATTTTATTGGTTAGAAAGCGGCGGAATGTTGATTTGCGCGATAAATCCCGGGCGGATGCGCTTGCTGCTGTAGTGCATATTGCCGGTTTCTATTAAATAGCGTTCGCGGCGAGTCCATTGGGCGGCCGTGGCAAAAAAGTCTTTGCCGGTAACTTCTTGATTGCGCGGATTCATAATGTATAAAACACATCCCTGATGCGGTTCAGCCAGCCCGCAGCGGCTGCGCCCGACCGGAACATCCGAGTTTACAACCACGCCCTCAAGCCCTTTTTGAGTGGTCTCTTGCGTAGAAAACATGGTAGCGCCGACAACCATGCCGAAAACCATGGCTAAAATCAGCATCAGCACAATAGTCTTGTTTTTTAGGAAAAAGGCAAGGTTTTCAGTATGCTGCGGCAAAAAATCATCATCCGAAATAAATTTAATATTTTCGGCATCGCCGTTGTTATCAAAATAGTTTTCGGTGGTTTCGCTTTGCAAATTTGCCTGCGGTACAGAAATTTTTTCGGGAACGCCATAGGTTGCCGGCTGATTTTCAGGCAGACGCGGACGTTTGATTTTTCTTATTTTGCGCGGCGCATTGCTAAACTGATTTTCTTCCATTTTTTTCTCCGTTAAATTCTGTTTTTAAGAGTTTCGTTGGTTCTGAGGGTACGGATTAGACGCGGTACCATAAAGACAATAGTTTCCGATTTATGGCTTTGAATGCCGAACAGCTCGTTAGGCAAACCGATAATTAAAAAGTTTTCGCCCAGCTTGCTGCGGATTTTGAATTGGGTCACTTGTCCGTCGGTTTCTTCCAGAGTAATATCTGAGAAAATTTCATTTTTCTTTTCTACCGAAGCTTTTGCTAAAACCGACATGCCGTAAGCGTTGCTTTCCGGACGGCTGCATTTGCCGATGTCAAAACGCGACAGCCAGAGGTTAGGCACAATAAACTTACCCTCGGAAACGGTTTCTATCTGCGCTTGGTTGCCCAAAAACTGCTGTAATTTTTCTATAGAAATATCGTTTGTCGTGGTTAAAACGCGCCCGATAACGCCGGTTTGCGCTGTGGTAATAGTGCCGAAGTCAAAGGCGTTCAGCAGGTCTTTCCATTCAATATCCTGCTGCATATACGGATATAAGCGGAAGACGCTGACATCATAGGCAATAAGGGTAGGGCTGTTTTCAAAAGATTTTATCAGCTCTTGAATTTTGTTGCGGGTTTCAATATCCGCGTCAAAAGTGATGGAATAATCTGCCCAGTTTGTTACGATATTGGTTATTCCGGCGCCGCGGATAACATCCAGCAAACCCAGAATAATCGGGCGTGACGGCGGAGTATACAAGGTCATGTTGACACGGCGGCTCAAGGTTAAAATTTTGTCTTTGGCGTTGTAGGTGTAATAAATATCCGCCGAATCGGCTATCATTTTGATAACTTCCGAAAATTCACCTTTCAAATCCTCTGCCGAAATGCTGGTGTACGGACCGTCGGCCGAAGAAATGCGGATTCCGGCTTCTTTGGTCAGTTTTACCAAAGCCTGTTCTGCCGGCATCATATCAAAAGTATAGCCGGTAACTTCAAAACGCGGCAGCGGGTCGTTGCGGCCGTTGCGTTCCAGCTTAAAAGCGGAGTTGATATAAGGCAGGGTCAGCACCATCTGCTGAGTCTTCCAGTTGACGTTGCAGCGCAGCGGAGTTTCCAAGTCCAGCGCGTTGGCCCCCTCCGGAGTTCGGATAATTGCCGGGTCCTCAGGGTCTTTAAACACCACATCCGGAGTGTCAAATTTCATATTTTTGATATCGGAAGTCGGCTGTTCTGCCGGTTTGACCGGAGCAGCCGGAACTGCCGGAGCCTGAGCGGCAGCAGCGGCGCTATCATCTTCTAAATTGACATCATCGCGGGCAATGCAGGCCGAAAGACCTGACAATACGGTTGTCAGTCCTAAAACTAAAATAAATGAGTTAAACTGTTTTTTCATTTAGCGTGCCTTTCTATTGCTGCTGATTATTGTCATCGGAGCTGCCGTCAGAGTTTGGATTTATATTATTTTCGGCCATAAGCTTGTTCATCAGCTCATCAATATTCATACCGGCGCCGGAGGTCGGGTCTACGGATTTGTCAAAGTTGCTCATGACTTCATTCATTTTCTGCAGCTCGTTAGGGTCGGAGCGCAGCATTTCCGGCGATTGATTGTTAGTCAGCTCTTCTTGATAAATGGCCAGATTTTTGCGCAGAGCTTCAACGCCGCCGGCAATTTTCTTTTCTATATAGGGATAAAGTTCTTTATGCTCTAAGATATAGTTGCCGGTTTCGCAGATTTCCTCCAAAACATCAAGCACATACGGATAGAATTTATACTCTTCCAGAGCGATGTTTCCGCTGCGGATGCAGCGGGCGGCAATTCGGGGAATTGTGCGGTCGTAGTAGTCTATCAAAACAATGTAGTTGTCTACATACCAGAGCGATTCTTTGGTAATCGGTGCGAGATTTTCTTCTGCCATTTTTTATATCCCCTCAAATTTTTTCATATTTTACTAATGCTCTGCCGGTTTGTAAATACCTTTTTTATTACTTATTTTCTATCGGATTGCCGTTTTCATCAACATATTCCCAGTCGCCGTCGTCTCCAGAAACCGGATTGCCGTTCTCGTCAACGTATTCCCAGTCGCCGTCATCGCCCGAAACCGGATTTCCGTTTTCGTCAACGTATTCCCAATCGCCGTCATTGCCCGAAACCGGATTGCCGTTTTCATCAACATATTCCCAGCCGCCGTCATCGCCGGAAACTGGATTGCCGTTCTCGTCAACGTATTCCCAGTCGCCGTCATCAGAAGAATCGGCTGACGCTGTGTCATCGTCATCAAAACTCCATAATTCTTCGTCCTTATTTTTTTGCGGCTGCAGCGCCGGCTGAGCTGTCGGTTTAGAAGCGGCAGGCTGCGGAGCCGGTTTGGGCAAATCATCATCGTGACCCAAAGAAATCGGCTTGACATCCATATTATTAAGCGAAATATCATCATCCGAGCTAAGGGCGTTTTTGATTTTCAGCAATGCGTCTTCGTAAGAATGCAGCTGAGATTTTTTATATTCTTTCAGCGGTTCAGCCTGAGTTTGCTGAGGCTGCGGAGCTGTATCTGCCTTATTTTTTGGTTCTAGCGTTACGGGTTTGGCCGCAGGTTTAACCGGTTCGCCGAACGAGTTATCAGAAAAGATATCCGGTGCAGAGGATTTAGCCGGTTCGCCGAATGAGTTATCTGAAAAGATATCCGGCGCGGAGGATTTAGCCGGCGTGCCGAATGAATTATCTGCAAATATATCCGGCGCAGATGACTTAGCCGAAGAACTTTCGGTTGGAATTTCGGCCAGAATATCGGCAAGGCTCAGTTCCTCTTTGGGCGGCTGCGGTTTTGCTTGCGGCTGCGGCTGAGGCTGAGGTTTAAGCTGAGTTTGAAATGCCGTTGGCTTAGGCTGTTCCGGCTGCTTTGTCTGAATGTTTTTAACTTCCGGTGCAGCCGGTTCTTTAGGCGGCTGCGGCTTATTCTGAGCCGGTTTAGGCTGCTCTTTATTTTGCGGCTGCGCCGGTGCTGCCGGAGCTGTGGTGTTGTTTTTGTTCTGATTTTGCGGCTGGTTTTTAGGCTGATTATCTTTCTTAGGCTGCGGATTTTCATTCTTCACCGCTTTGTCATCTGCCTTTTTAGCCGGCTGCTGATTGTTATTTTTGTTTTGCCCTTGATTTTTCAAATCATTTATTTTGTTCAGGCTTTTATTGATACGGTTCAGTAAAGAATCTGACGTATTTTTAGCCTCGCTGCTGAGGTTTTGAGTTATTTTATTAGTGGTTTCGCTGATTTTATCGCTGAAGTTTTTGATAAAATTAGATTTATCATTTTTTTGTTCCGGTTCTTTTTTTGGTGCCGGTTCATTTTTCTTGGGCTGCGAAATTGCCGGTTTAGCGGTTACGGCTGCCGTTCCGCCGGTTTGGTCTTCTACATCCACATCCTGTGAAACTACCACTTTTACGGTGTGGCGCGGAGCGGACTGCGCCAGAGTCTGAGCTAATTCCTGCTGTGATTGCGTGAAAGCCTGCACCAGCATTTCTCCAAAAGCTTTTATGGCTTCCATTTGCTGCGAGCAGTTTTGGCGGAGCGCTTCCGTAACTGAGTTGGCAATGGCTAAAGTCTGCATTTCCGAAACTGCAGCTGTTGCAATTCCGCTGCCGGTGTTTGTCGGCTGAATATTTTTGTTTAGAGCTTCAACAATCTGCATCATGTCTTGGTGACGGCGGGCATCGCTTTGCATAAGCGTTTGATTTATATTATTAAAATATGAAGTATCCATATTTATGTTATTAACCGTCGTAGAAGAATTATTTTGCTGGGCGGCCATAGCCTGAGGCGGAATATTGGCGGCGGCAGACATAGGCTGCTGCGGCTGCGCCACAGTCTGCTGCATTGCCGTATTGCCGTTATGGCTTACCAGACTGCGGGTCAGAGTTTGCATGCTGGCGGCATAAGCATTGAATGATTTGTTTAGGAGCTGCGCCAAATCTTCCATATTACCGCCGGAGGGCGTTGAAGCTACGTTGTTGTTTTTTAAGGCTGCCGCCAATGAGTTAGCCAAGCTTTCGGCAAAGTCCGAACTAAGGGTAAGTTCTCCGCCGCCGCTGCCGCTGCTTTGTTTGAGGCTGTCTATAGATTTTTTTTCTTCTTCTATGTTTTGGGCAATCAGCTCTGTAGTTTCGCCGGAGTTAATGCCTTGTTTTTCTTCAATTTCTTTAACATGTTCCAACAAAACGCGGCCGCCCGGAATGGTTGCCAGCAGTTCTTTGGTTTTTTCATCCATAGCCAATAAAGATTTATCAAATTCTTCTTTTTTGGCTGCGTTAAAAATATGAATTTGGTGAAAGATGTTTAAATAGCGCTGAGCGACAAGAATCGGATCTTCTTCTTCCTGCTCATTGGAAATTTCTGTTTCATCAACTAAAAAACTGTCTGCCACCTTGGTGCCTCATATCCTAAAAACAATTTACTCTCCCCATTATAAACAGGAGAGAGTAAATTTCTTATTAAAATATAAGCGTTAAGCGATAAAAATTACAGGTTTATAGCTACAACTTTGTGAATTTTTGTTAAATCGCTGTTGCTGAAATTTGTTCTTTCATCCGGATTCCAGCGCAAGCCGTAAAGCTGTCCGTTTTCATCTTCGCGGACGCTGATAAGCTTGGTTTCGGTCTCGCTGATGTAATATAAAGCAATATCGCCGGCGCTGACAACTTCGGTCTTGTCTACAAACAAGATAGCGCGGCTCGGCAGCAGCGAACCCAAGCGGCGGGTGCAAAGATTAACCGCATAGGCCTCGGGTTTGTTTTGCAGCTGAATAGGGCAGATTACTTCTTTTACCGGATTGCTGCGGTCAATAACAATATCGCCCTCGGCATTGCTGGTGCCGTAAACCGGCAGCATAGTCACTTCATCTTCTTCGGCAGCGGCCATGGCAACTCCGGAGTAGCGGGAATTGTTCAAAAGTTTATAGCGGGTTTCGTTATGTTCTATAATATCTTCAAGCACGCCGTCGGAATCAAGCTTTTTAATTTCGGCTTTCAGCTTGTCTACAGTCATAGAAAAGGCTTTGGCGATGTTGTTATATTCTTTGTCCGAAACTTCGCGCTGACCCATTTCTATACGGTGGTAAACCGACAAAGTCATATCGGCGCTTTCGGCAACTTCTATCAGGGTCAGGCCTTTGTCTGTACGAATATGGCGCAGACCGGCTCCCAAAGTTTTCAATCCGGCGTTCTGGTTGATTTTGCAGCGTCTTTCCTGTTCGCGTTTCCACGCCTGAACCACGTCTTGCTGAGAGTTTTGCTCGTTTACATACAAATCCTGCAGAGAGCAGTCAATAAGCTCGGCAACCTGAATCAGCTGCTCTTGATTTAAGCGGCGGTAACCTTTTTCAATTTTAGAAATAGCCGACAAGCTGACGCCCAAGTGGTCAGCCAGTTCCTGCATAGACATACCGCGCAGTCTTCTGTGCATTCTGATTTGATTTGGGAAAATAATTTCTTCCATATCATCTTTCTCCATAAATAATAGCTGTATGACATAATAGAAAAAAGAATAAAAAAAGCAAGACAAAAAACAAAGTTGTGTACATCAACTTTTGGAAATATTCAGTTGAAAATCCGGATAAGACGGCGGAAAACCAATAAAACCGCCTATACAAAAGTGAAAGGCGGCAAAATAAAATTTAGCGGTATTTGCCGAAATCTGCAAAAAAATCTAGTGATTTTTCTGCTTTTGCAGAATAGCGTCCAAAATATCCACCTCGGCCGTGTCAACGCCGTCTTCTTTCAGAATCTGCAAAATTTCCAGAGCGCGGTCAAGCTCCTTAAAATTGGCGGCGCCGCGGAATTGATAGCAGCGGCTGAGCAAATCCTCATCTTCTTTGGTGGTGCGGTCAGAGTGGAACGGATGCGCCGAGCCTTTTTGCTTAGGGCGTTTAGAGGTTCCGGCAATAGGTATAAACGACCAGCCGTTTTCCAAGGCTTCAGTCAGCCCCTCCGACAAATTTCCGCGTTTGAGCAGTTCGGCTTTGGTTTCGTCATTTATCAGCAGCAGGGTTTTGTTAAGAATATCTAAAATAGGCTGATTTATTTTGCCCTCGCGGCTGCGGTAGCGGACGTCGGTCAGCAGCGTTAAAGCCATAACATTCTGCTGGTCAAGTTTTTCGGTAACTTTCAGGTCTTTAGAATATTCGGCCAGCTGAGTGTTTACCAAATTCAGTATAATGGCCTTATCCATGGGCAGCGGCTGATGATTGCGCAGACATTCCTGCGCTTGGCTTTCCAGCTTAAACAGGTGCTTAGGCTGAGCGTTGACGAGTTTGCCGTTATCTATCAGGCGCATGTGAAAACGCTTGTCTTTGTTGCGCGAGAGTTCATAAACCAAAGTTTTGCGGCTGTCGTAATTGCGCAAAACATACGAACCGTCGCTGTTTTTCATGGTTTCTTCTATGCCGTTTTTTTGATACACAATCTTTTTTTGGTTGTTATGCTTATCGGTCAGCATTTTGCCTTTCAGAATGTTATCCGGACCGTAGATTTTAGTCAAGTATGAGCCGTCGCTTTGCTTGACGGTGTCAAAAGTGTCGCCGTTTTCCATATACTGCAGGTTATGAACCAGCCCGTTTTCATCTACAAAGCCGTTAGGTATTTCATTTTCGCCGTAAATATCATCAAACATACTAGCCATTTTCACACTCTCTGTTTATCAAGAAATCAATTTTGCCGAAAGCTGAGGAGACAGGTTTTCTGCCAGCATGAGTTCGGCTTTTTGCTGCGGTGTCATTAAAGACATAGCATTTTCAAGCAGATTGTCAAGCTGAGTATTGCGCGAGCCGTCTTCATTTAAGATGTTGGTGTCTATAATCACGACAACTTCTTTCAGCTCTTTACCGTTCATTTTTTGAAGCTGAGACGGGTCTTTGGCAATATTTTGAATTTCTTTTTTTATCAGTTCCTGCGCGGCAAGCTGTTCCGGCGTATCAGAAATTCCGTTTAGGCGCTCCGCTCTTACGGCGGCGTTCAAATCGGACAAGTCGTCAAGAGAAGCCGGAGCGGTGTTTGGCTGCAGTATGCTTTCAAGCAGGGTCTGTCCGCGCTGTTCGTCGGCCACTCTCTTTACCGGAGCGGTGTTAAGCTGCATAAGCATTTCCACTTCAGTTAGTTTGTCTTTATCTTTTTGACCGTTTTGCAGCTGGTTTAAATGTTCTTGGAACTCTTGAGCATTAAAGCCGGCCATAGCCTTTTGCGGGTCTATGCCGTAGCCGACGCAGTTGAAGAGCTTGCCGCTCATATTCACTTTCGCGCCGTGCGTGAGGTGTCCGCCGTCAGCAAGGCTCATTCCGAGAACTGTGTCGCCGGGCTGAAGGAGG
>SAMEA3663093__coassemble_859_pt1 | contig 14290 bp, 10 predicted proteins | sample SAMEA3663093__metabat2_high_PE_008 | metagenome-assembled genome bin SAMEA3663093 (sample SAMEA3663093) | pig gut metagenome | biome: pig gut; feature: pig-associated habitat; material: faeces | place: France | collected 2012
CCAGCGAGGCAATCATACCAAAACCGGCGCCCCAACGCTGCTGCCTGCGGACTTTTAGCCGCTGAGCCTTATGAAGCAGAGTGTTATGGATTTCTTTTTCGGCGGTATCATCAAAATCATCAGCCATTTTCATCTCCTTTGAGCTTGCTGAATCCGCGCACCAAACCAAGTTCCAAGCGGGCCATTGCTAAATTTAGTTCTTTGCGGCGTTCTTCATTTTCTTTAAAGTCATTTTTAATAACGGCCGAAAGACTCTCCAGCGATTTACTTACTACGGCGTTTTGCACGCTCATAGTTACGTTCTGCCCTTTTTTTACCACAATTCCGCGGTGACAAGCCACATAGCTTTCAGCATTATTTTCATCGGTGTACCGCACTATATTCGGTTTCATCGCCGCCACAAAATCCACGTGTTTCGGCATTAGGGTATAAAAGCCGTTCAGTGTTTCAAACGTAACTTTCAAGGCCTCTGTCTGCAAAACCGTACCCATGGGCGAACAAACCGTCAGCTGCATCAGCCATTCTCCTCAGACATTGCTTTTTCATACGCTTCTTTTTTATCTCTGGTCTTGGCAATAACCTCATCAATATCGCCGACCATAAAAAAGTCATTTTCCGAGAGATAATTAAATTCACCGGAAAGTATGCGCTCACAACCTTCTATGGTCTTTTGCAAATCTACCGAACGCCCTTCCATGCCGGTAAACTGATAGGTAGTGTAAAACGGCTGCGTCAAAAAACGCTCCAATTTACGCGCGGTCAGAACAGTCTGTTGGTCATGTTCCGGCAGCTCGTCAAATCCAAGCATGGCGATAATGTCTTTTAGTTCTTCATATTCAGCCAAACATTTACGTACGGCCACTGCAACTTTATAGTGCCGCTCGCCCACAATTAGCGGCGTCAGCATATTCGACGAAGACGCCAGCGGATCAACCGCCGGATACAATCCTTGCGCCGCGCGGCTGCGGGAAAGCACAATGCTTGATGATAAATGCGCAAAAGTATGCACCGCTGAAGGGTCGGTAAAATCATCAGCCGGAACATAAACCGCCTGAATAGAAGTGATTGCGGCGTCTTTAGTTGAAGATATACGTTCTTCCAATGCCGCAATATCAGTCCCCAACGACGGCTGATAGCCCACACGGGACGGAATTTGCCCGAGCAAAACCGAAACTTCTGAACCAGCCTGCACAAAACGGAAAATATTATCAATCAGCAGTAAAACATCTTTCTTTTCTTTATCGCGAAAATATTCCGCCATAGTCAAGCCGGTCAAAGGCACTCGGAAACGCACCCCCGGAGCCTCATTCATCTGTCCAAATACCATCACGGTCTTTGGTAAAACACCGGCGTCTTTCATTTCGCGGTACAGCTGTTCGCCCTCGCGTGAACGCTCGCCCACGCCGCAAAAAATACTTGCGCCCTCATAGCGTCCGACCATATTGTTAATCAGTTCGGTAATCAGCACGGTTTTACCCACGCCGGCGCCGCCGAACAATCCGGCTTTGCCGCCGCGCTCCATCGGCGCCAGTAAATCAATAGCTTTAATACCGGAAATAAAAATCTCTGAGCTGGTCTGACGGTTTTCCAAAGGAATCGGCTCGGCGTGAATCGGCTGTTTAATTTCTGCCTGCAGCGGTTCGCCGTTATCTATCGGCTGTCCGAAAATATTAAACATACGCCCCAAAACCTTGTCGCCGACCGGTACTTCTATTTGATGTCCTTCGTCCACAACTTCGGTTTGGCGGGCAATTCCCTTAGCTGACCCCATAGCCAAAGCGCGTACGGTTTTTTCATCAATATAGCCTTGCACTTCCGCTGTCAATGAACCGATTTTCAATTCATTATAAATAGCCGGAAGCTGTTTTGGAAACTCCGCTTCAATCACGCTGCCGTTGACAGACGTCACAAATCCGACATTCTTTTTTTTCGCCATTTTGTAATCCTTTTATATATCACGATTATAAATAATCGCTTTTACCGGCATTTCATCTTTTCAAAATAGCAAAATAAAGATTAACTTTGTCTTAATCCAAAGTCTATACATACCAAAGTTATAAAAAAATCAGTCATCATGGCGGCGGCGGAACAAGGTGTCAAACACTTCCTGTCTATATTCGGTATAGAGCTGCTGCGGAACAATGGCATAGGGCGGGCGTTTTTCAGGCTTTTTCTTTTTATACTCTTCATAATAAATGTATTTAGGCTTGGTTTCGGCTATTACCTTGTTGATGTCAAACGGTTCCGTATAATGAAAATATTTATTGTCAAGCTCCCCCATATAGCTCCAAGAAAACCAGTAATAATGCGGATTTTTATTAAAAATTCCGAAAGGAATCCCCGGCAGTCCCAAAACTATATCATCCGGAGTGGTGTTTTGGGCGATATGCGTTGAAACCTGCAGCACCTTAAGCGTATCAATTTCATCCGGCACAATACCCTCAAACAGCCAGAATTTGCCGCAGCAAATCAGCAAAACCGGCAGCGCCAGCCACGCTGTCCAATTTTTAGCGTTATAAATTTTGGCGCAGACCATAGCTATCAGCACCGCATTATATAAAATCAGAATTTTAAAGTAGTACATCCACATAGAAATATATAAAGTGCGGAGCGCAAACTCTACAGCATACATTATAAGTAAAATTGCCGTATATCGGTCAGGCTTTTTCTGCAGCAGATAAATAGCCGCAGCGGCGCCCAAAGCTAAGACGCTGTATAAGTCGCTGAATTCATGGATTCTTCTGTTCCAGATATGTTCTAAAATATGCGAGTTCAGCAGCCAGTTTGTTTCAAAATAGCGCTGTGCATTGCCGCAGGCAAACAGGTATATTCCAAACAAAACTAAAGGCGTCAGCAGCCACGGCAGCGCTAAGGCAATATTTTTCCAGCTGAGTTTTTTGGCTGCCAGCAGATAAATTCCGTATAGCCCCAGCGGCAAAATTAAAAAAATCATGGTTTGTAAAAATAAAAAACCGACAGCCCAGCTCAGCGCCGCATAATTGAGATATTTCTGCTTGGCGCCGCGTAGAAAAGCAAAAAAGAAGTATAGTCCGATAAAGAAAAACAGCTGCATAAACGCGTCCGGCTTAAATTGCACCATGGCATCCATTGCCGTATTGCTGAAGCAGAAAATATTTATAGCCAGCAGCGCGGCGGTTTTATTGCTCCAAAAATCTTTTATCAGCCGATATATAATATAAAGCGTCAGCAAAGATACGGCGGCGATAATACAGCGGATATATAAAAATACTAAGACATTGCCGCTGAAAAATCCGACCAGCGGAGCAAACATATACCACATCAGAGGATTATGATGCTCAAAAAAATCGGTATACGGAACATAGCCCTGCCATATCAGCCAAGAAGCGTGAATATGCTCCAAATCATCGCCCATGGCGCGACGGCTGATGAAAATTGAGGCAAAAAGATATATAATGTTTATTGCCGTAAAGAACCATAATAACCGTGTAAGCGTTTTTTCTTTCATCTTTCACCTCAAATTTTATTTTTTTATCAAAGGGCGGATAATAAAAGATAAAAATACTTGCAATCTCCGCCTCATCATACTATACTACTTTAATAGAAGAATGATGATTTTAAGTATAAGAATTATTATACTCAGAACTTTGATTATATCGTTCATCTCTTTCCTTTCAGCCCTAAGGGCAATTGGGAAAGGGATAAACCCTGCCTGAGTTTGCTGGGTTTTGACTTTATGTCTTGACATATTAGCAAAAATAGGCTACATTTAACTCAGAAAGAAGTTAAAATGTGGGTTTAACCCTTTCCAGTTAATCTAACGTCCAGTGTTCGCGCACCGGACGTTGAATTTTATATCAACATTATTTTTCAAAAGCAAGCTAAAATCTCAAAAGCTGCAATATACTAATTTTGCATTATCATATTCATTTGACTTTTGGAAAATTTATCTATATACAAAAATAGTCCGGTATAGGAGACCGGACGTAATTTTAATCTGAAAGGGGTTAAACCGTTTCTTTAACCATCTTCTAGGTTAAAGATAGCCTATTTTTGTATAAAAGTCAAGACTTTTATCAATATAGGTGCGGTTTTTCTCCTTTCCAACATCTGGGAAGGTAAAAAAATGACGATAATTAAGTTAATTATTGTTATTCGGAAATTCCGAATTTACATTTCTATCAAACGATAGTTTTGCAAGGACGGCGGGAGGAATTCCGCCGCTCCGGCAAAACAAGCAATACGGCAATAAGGAGATAATATGCAGAAAATCATAAAAGTAGCGGCGGGCATTATTGAATGCAGCGGAGAAATTTTGATTGCCCAGCGCAAGCACGGCAAAGATATGGAATATAAATGGGAATTTCCGGGCGGCAAGCTGGAGCAGGGCGAAACCTATGAGCAATGCCTGGCGCGCGAGCTTATGGAAGAAATGCGTCTGCCAATCACGGTGGGCAAGCATTTTATGGATTCGGCTTTTGACTATGATTTTGGGCGAGTGGAGCTGCATTGTTACTTCGCCAGCTGCCAAAGCGAGGATATTCCGGCCTTGTACGAGCATGAGCAATATAAATGGGTGCGGGCGGACGAGCTGGCAAAATATGACTTTGCGCCGGCCGACCAGCCGATTATAGAGGCATTAAGCGGGCTAAAGATATAGTTTAACTAAAAATTTACTGCATTTCTGCTATAAATTGTTACAGAAATGTGAAGAATCGCGCACATTGCTAAAATATGCTGGTAGTGCGCTTTTTTTTGTGGTATCTTACAATTAAGAATTATAGCAATTTAGAGGTAATGTTATGTACATTTGGATTTTATTAGCAACAATCATGGTGGCGTTGAGTTTTTTCAACACGTCTCCGCGTGAGGATAAATCCAGCGTGTTTACCGAAATTAAAGCCTCTACAGTAATCAACCGCTTTCGGGCTGAACATCTGGCTTTTTTCCGCGGCACGGAATGCCAGATGCTGTATCAGCATAGCAGCACCAACTTTGACCAGCCGCGGCTGTGCGAGTTTGGCTCCAGCGATGAAAGCGCCTGCACCGGCAGCTATACGACTATGGAAAAAAACTTGCCGGTGGGGTATGATATCAGCGACAACGTTACCAGCAATTTTCATGCTATATACTGCTTTGACCGCAGTATCGGCGAGGACGCTGCGGCAAATATAAAGCCATGCCGCAACAGCCGCGACCGCTATGCCGTGTCTTTTGCTAAAATACCGGAACGCTGGGTTTCTAAAACCAAAACCAAAGTAACAATGAACGATGGCGATACGCCGATAGAAGTTGCCGCTCCGCTGCCGAGCTTTACCAACTTTTTGGCGAAAGAGCTTTCGGGAGTGAAAAATATGGGCTGGCTGTGGTGCGACAATTCCACCTGTCATCTGGTGGGGCGCACGGCTATACAGACTGCCTATGAAAAAGAGGGTAATAAATCTGTGGCAAAATACATAAAATTTAATTTCCCGAGTGCCTTTTTTGCCGCGACTTATACCCCGTCCGTAAAATTTAAGGAGCAATGTCAGGTCGGAACGCCGTGCCTGTTTGCCATAGACCGCTACCGCACTTCAGACGTCGGACTGCATTGCAAGACTCTGAACCGCAGTAATTAGACTTTTTATAAGGAGAACGCAGATGAAACGCCGTAACAATAAAAAAACTATCATGCAGCAAGGCGGCTTGATGATTGAAGCCCTTGCCATGCTGGGGTTAATCGCCGTTGTAACGCCGACAATGTATAAAAAGTCGGCCGAACGCACTATGGAAGTGGAAGATATCAACTCCGCCACCACCATCCGCACCATCATGAATGCGGCAAACGACTATGTGGGCGCCAACTATTCCACCATTATTTCGGATATGAACAAAGCCGAGGGCGATGCGAACAAATACCGCCCGATTACCCGAGCGCAGATTGAACCATATCTGCCGTATGGGTTTAATATGAATAAGGCGCTGTATAACTACGATTTTCCGGAACTTGCCATTGCCAAAAACGACAACAACCTGACGACTTTTGCGCTGTTTCCGGCCAAGGCGAACGCCGATAACGGTATCGGTCAAGAGCGGACATCGCGTATTGCCTCGCTGGTTGGCGCCAGCGGCGGCTATGTGACCGAGAGCGGCAAGGCGCGCGGTATCGGCGGTATCTGGAAACTTGAGGGCGAGGCTTTCAACAAAGTATTTCCGACCAGCGGTTCCGGAGCAAACACCTATTCTATTGTAACGGCTTCGGCAGATACTATTAACGCCGCAACCGGTAATGAAATTGATATGGATAAATATCTGCAACGCGGACGAGATGACCCTAATGATACTTCTACTTTGTGGAAAAACACCATGCGTACGGATTTGTATATGGGTGTCAATAAATCAGATGATGATGTTTATAAAAATGATGCTCCTAATAAGGTTCAAGACAAACTTTACAGCATTCGTAATATTAAAAGTTTGATTGTCGGTGCAGAAAAAACCGGACTGGATGAAACCGGCAACGAAGTTGGCGGCTATGGGTTATATATGCAGGGTGAAGGGTCTGCCAATGCTTTTATTAACGGGACGTTGCAGGCAGCTCAAAGTCGTTTGCATGTTACTGCGGATAAGTTGAATTATGGTACTCCAAAAAATACAACTACAGGAGATGTTACAACCACAGTATATCCGTTTGAAATTACTACTGAGGGTTATGTAAAAGCTGCTGATGAAAACCTTTATGTCAATAAAGATGCATTACATTATGGTACTCAATATGATAAGGCACAAGGAGATTCAACGGTAAAAGCTTATCCGTTTAAGGTCAATAATGATGGTTCTGTATTTGCAGCAAAAGAGGCATTTCAGGTTAGTGCAGATGGGTCTGTTACAAATGACAAAAATGTGTATTTAGCTAATAGATACTCAAAAACTGCAGGCGAAGGTTGGGAAAGCATTAAAATCGGTGCTTTAAGCGATGGTGCTAACCCTAATTATATTATTCAGGCTAACCATCAAAAAAATCCTAAAGGTTATTTAACATTCTTTAATGACAACATTATGAGAATCCAACCTGAATGGCACATTGGTTTGGATTATGGAGCTTCTATTCCTCCTCCTGGTTACGCAGGCGATAGAATTGTAATGATGGACAATGGTTTCAACAAAATTTTTGAAAGAGATCGTGGAAATTATTATGATATACCGAAGATTCAATATTATATGGGATATATGCAAGCATTTCCTGTACGTATCGGCTCAAACGCACTTGTAGATGGATTATTGGCTGCCAGACAGATTGATACACAGAAACTGCGTTTAGCCACACTAAGTGCTGGCTCGGAAAATATTGACGATGCTAATAAATGGATGACGGTTGATAAAAATGGAGTGTTAATTGTAAATCCGATAGACCGCACTATTTGGGATGGAACAGAAAATTCCGGTACACGCATCAATATTAATAAAGACCAAATTGCTTTGAGTGTTGATAAAAATGTAAAATCTGTGTCTAATCCGCGCGGAAGAGAGACTTCAGCTCACTCAGGGAAAATTGTCTTAAACAATACTGGACAAGATGATGCCGGTTCTGCTGTTGACAGCAGTATGAATATTCAAGCTGATGTAACGCGTATTCGGGCTAATTCAGATATGCGAATCAGCGGTAAAAATACTTTAATTCAAGCTGGTAGTCAAATTCCTACAGATGATAATACAAAGGTTAATTTACCTAACAATACTCTTGTGCTGCGGAATGACAGTATACAGGCAAAGCTGGCAGATAAAAGCTTAACAGTTGGTTCAAGAGAAGATACTTCTGTAGAGTTTGTCAATGTCGGCGCCATGAATACTAATGCAGGTGTAAATATTATTGCTTTGCGAAATAATACGCAGAGTGACACAAGCTTTATTAAAAGCGATGCAAATAAAAAAGTTGTAACTATTGAAGAGGGGGCAACACCTACAAACAACCATAATAGCGAGAGTGATGCCGGTACTGTATATATCCGCAAAGGTTATGTAGAAGTACATGGAGAAAATGTTGCATTAGATAGAACGCAATTGAATGCTTTTGAAGGTAAAGGTATTATTGCTGCATCTCGTTTGGTAGCAAATAATATACCAACAAATGGTCCAAACGGACAATTTACAGAATTGGTAAGTTCTCCAGAAGGTTCGCACCGATATGATACATACATGGTAAATCCAGCTTATACTTCGGTTATGCACGATATTAAGCTGACGACCCGCGGCGGCGCCCGCCTGAGCGATGTGCTGCCGGACTTTATTAATAAAGGTATTTATGTTGTTAATAATACTATTTTGGAGAGTGCTGTAGGTGGTTTGGATTCAATTAATACATACGGAAAAGCTAAAGATCTAATGGATAATCATAGTAAAGAGACAGATGTAAATTTAGGATCTGCAGATGCTTGGGCTTCCCCATTTTTAGGGGCGGTTCCGGCTCCGCAATGCCCTCCTGGGTATGGCCGTGTAATTACGCTGACTCCGGCGGGTTTCCAAATGGCACAGGCGGGTTCTCTACATACATCAAACGCCGCACATGATTCAAAATATTATGTGGCTCCGTATACGCCTAGTACAGAACAGGCAAAGCCTGATAGTGAACCAACCTATGATTTGGTTGATATAAAAAGTACTACTGGTGATACAAATGGAAGTGTAACAGGTCAAACTGCAAAATATGTCTTGACAGCATCAAGCTCGGCAACAGAGTCATCACAGCTGGCAACACCATTAGTTTTCCAACAAAGTACTTGGCTGAAATCAATGGTTACACCATTAAAATCAGGAGAGTATGTTCAGGGTTGGGCGGCAATAATGGGTTTCTTATATCCAGGGGCGCAATACCAAGGATTTATAGATAATACCTCAAAAACCGTTCTTAAAGATGATAAAAAAGACATTTATTGGAATCTGTTTCCGGTGGCGCGCGGTACTTTGGAGGGATATGCTACAGTTTACTGCTACTTTGATCGTACAAATACTGTGACAAGAGATTTCATGTCAGGTTATGGAAACTATGTTGATACATATGATTATATGCAAAAAATGACAGGTTTGCCAACAGATTATAAGAAAAAATCTGGACCTGGATATAAAGAGCGTCTTAATGATCCAAATATGAATTATGATGATATGTGGTAAAGCATACTTGTCTGGAGAATACTGAGTATTGATCTCATAAAAATACAACTTCCTTTAATACTCAGTAAAAAAAAATCCCCGCGGAGCCCCTCTCGGCGGGGATTTCTTTTGCTAAAATCCGGCGGCGGAAAATATAAATCAGCAAGCTTAATATAAACTTTAGGCTAGGTCGTCGGTTAAAGGATAAAAGAAAACACGGAGCAAATTTTTTTGCTCCGTGCTGCGTGTTATAAAAAACAATTATAGTTTGAAATCAATTACGCCGTCATAGGCATAACGATACATCTGCTCAATTTCCTTAAACAGCGGATAACGCGGATTAGAAACCGTGCATTGGTCGTCAAATGCCAATTCCGGCAGAGTTTTCATTGCTTCTTCCCAATCTTCTTCTTTAATACCCCATTCGCGGATAGAGGCCGGAATATTGAGTTTACGCTTCATTTCTTCTAAAGCTTTAATCAAATTGTCAATAGCTTCGTCATCGGTTTTGCCTTTTAGGCCAATACCGCGGGCAAACGCCGCATACGCCGCGTTGGTGTTTGGAAAACGATATTGCGGGAATGTTGCCTGTTTGGTTGGGCAATCGTTGGAGTTGAAACGAATTACCTGACAAATCAGCAAAGCGTTGGCAAAACCATGCGGAATATGGAAAGCCGCGCCCAGTTTATGCGCCATTGAGTGGCAAACACCCAAAAAGGCGTTGGCAAACGCCATACCGGCAATAGTAGCGGCATGATGCACTTTTTCACGAGCTTCTGCGTCGCCGGTTTCGTATGATTTAATCAGATTTTCATAAATCAAGCGTCCGGATTCAATAGACAAACCGCGAGTGTAGTCTGTCGCCATGCTGGAAACATAGGATTCCAACGCATGGGTCATAACGTCAATACCCGAAGCGGCGCACAAGCCTTTCGGCATGGTCAATACTAAATCCGTATCTACAATCGCCATAGTCGGGGTCAAAGCATAGTCGGCAATAGCATATTTTACACCGGTAGCGTCATCGGTAATAATAGAGAACGGCGTAACTTCCGAACCTGTACCCGAAGTTGTCGGCACCGCAACCATTTCTGCTTTCTGCCCCATCGGCGGAAATTCAAAAATACGCTTGCGGATATCCATAAAGCGGCGTGCCAAATCTTCAAATTTAAGTTCCGGATGCTCATACATAATCCACAAAATTTTGGTTGCGTCAATCGGCGAACCGCCGCCCAGCGCAATAAACACATCCGGCTCAAAGCTGTTTACCATGTCGCGGGCTTTGTTAATGGTAGACAAATCCGGATCCGGCTTTACATCGCTGAATATTTTATACTGAATGCCCAGCGGCTCTAAAATATCGGTCAGCTTTTTAGTGTAGCCCAAGTCAAACAGCGGCTTATCGGTTACGATAAAGGCTTTTTTGCGCCCTTTCAGCTCTTTCAGCGCAAAAGACAGGCATCCCGGCTTGAAATAAACTTTCGGCGGAACTCTGAACCACAGCATATTTTCTTCACGTTTAGCCACACTCTTAATATTCATCAAATGTTTTACTCCCACGTTTTCACTAACCGAATTGCCGCCCCATGAGCCGCAGCCTAAAGTTAAAGACGGAGCCAGTCTAAAGTTATAAATATCGCCGATAGCGCCTTGCGCCGACGGGCAGTTAATCATCACGCGTCCGGTCGGCATAACATCGCCGTAGCGTTTAATGCGGTCGTCATTGCGCACGTTGGTGTACAAAACCGAGGTATGACCGCAGCCGGCAAATTCCACCAAGGCTTTGGCTTTTGCCATGGCGTCTTCAAAATCCTTGGCTTTATACATTGCCAAAACCGGAGAAAGCTTTTCGTAAGAGAACGGCTCTTCCTCCCCGATTTTAGAAACTTCGCCGATAATAACTTTAGTATTTTCCGGAACTTTCACACCGGCCATGGCGGCGATTTTCGCTGCCGGCTGACCGACGATATCGGCGTTGATACGTCCGTCTTTCAAAATGGTAGCAGCCACTTTTTCACGCTCTTTGGCGTTCAGAATATAAGCGCCGCGTTTCAAAAATTCTGCTTTAACTTCATCATAAACGGCTTCGCAGACAACCACAGACTGCTCAGAAGCGCAAATCATCCCGTTATCAAAGGTTTTAGACATCAAAACCGAGCTTACGGCCATTTGAATGTCGGCTGTTTCATCAATAACCGCCGGAGTGTTGCCCGGACCAACGCCCAGAGCCGGAGTGCCGGAAGAATAGGCGGATTTTACCATGCCCGGGCCGCCGGTCGCCAAAATCAAATCAGCCTGCTGCATAAGGTATTGGGTGCGCGGCAAACTTGGTTCATCTATCCAAGCAATAATATCTTTCGGCGCGCCGGCTTTTACAGCTTCTTCCAAAATCATTTTTGCGGTTTCAATCGTGCATTTTTTAGCGCGCGGGTGCGGTGAAAAGATAATACCGTTACGAGTTTTGAGGGCTATCAAGGATTTGAAAATCACAGTAGAAGTCGGGTTTGTTGTCGGAATAACGCCGGCAATAACCCCGATTGGTTCGGCAAATTTAATCAGACCGTTTTCTTTGTCTTCTTCAATAATGCCGCAGGTTTTAGTGTCTTTATATTTGTTATAAATATATTCCGAAGCAAAGTGATTTTTAATTACCTTATCTTCGGCCACGCCCATACCTGTTTCTTCCACAGCCATTTTAGCAAGCGGAATACGCATTGAGCTGGCTTTTAAAGCCACGCGGCGAAAAATTTCATCAACTTGTTCTTGTGTAAAAGTTGCAAATTCCTTTTGAGCGGCGCTGACTTTTTTTATCAATCCGCCAATATATTCTTGTTCTTTTTGTTCATCAACATTCAAAATTTTATCCATAATGTCCTCCTGTTAATTCGCTCTTATTGTAGTGGATAAATCATAAAAAAGAAGTAAATTTTAGCTTTCCGCGCTTCACATTTTATTACCAAATATAACTTTTATGTTGAAAAATGTTGTTTTAATTATATATTATATGCGTAATATATTATATGCGTAAAGTTTTATGAGAGGAGATAAAATATGAAACATACATTTTTAAACCTAATGGCAATTTGCGGATGGGCTTTGCTGAGCAGCAATGCAATGGCGGCAAATACTGCAAAAACAACAACCAAACCGGTCAGCAAAATTTCTGATGTCAAAGCTATGCCCGATGATACCGAAGTTGTGATTCAAGGCGTGATTGTGCAAAGTTTGGGTGATGAGAATTATCTGGTCAAAGATGACAGCGGCACGGTAAATATTGAAATTGACGAAGATTTGGTGCAGGGCAACACCATCACTCCGGAAGCCGAAGTTTTGATTACCGCCACCGTGGACCAAGAAGGCAACGTCACATCTTTAGAAGCTGAAGAAGTGCAGTTTGTGCCGGCAAATGCTCCGACCGCCGTCAATAAATCAGCAAATTAGTGCTGGATATAAATTTTTTTCATAATTTGCAAAATCGCCATTGTCGGCGATTTTGTTGTTAAGAAAGATTAAACTGCTTGGCAAACAGGTGTTTATCCTGTCCGTTGATGAGCTGAATTTTGTCATTTTGCAAAATATGCGGCAGTTCTACCGAAACAAAAGTGCTGCGCGGGTCGGCATTTTTCACAAAAGCTGTCACATTGCCGGACGCTGCAGCAATAAAGCGAGCCGAGGCCAGCGCCCAAACTTTTAAGATTTCCGTATCCGGGCAGCCGCTGCCGGTTTCCAGACCCAAGGCAATAAGCTCTTTGCCGCAGGGCGTGTCGTCCAAAGTCCGGCATTCCGGATGACTCTGCAGGTAAGCCATGGCAAGATCTTTATTTTCCCGCGTCGGCAGATAGCTGATACTATACAGCACCACGCTGTCTTTTGGGGTAGAAACATCGGCATTCTGCGCTATGCCGTAAGCTTATCCATTTTATTCAGCCTCTGTTTCAGGCTGTTTAACGGTGCGGCGGCGGGTTAAAATGCGGCGGCGCGGTTTTTCGGCGGCTGCATCTTCGGACGGAGCTTCTTCTTTTGCCGAATCTGATTCGTTTGGAGTTTCAGCGTTTTCTTTAGCTGCTACGTCTATGACGGTAAAGCTGCGGCGTCTTCTCGGCTTTTCTGCCGGTTTAGCTTCCGGTTCAGCTGCCGGAGCGGCTTCAGAAGCAGAATCTGGCGCCGGAGCAGCGGCTTCAGTTTCTACCAAATCTGTATTTTCAGCCGGTTTATTTTCTGCCGGCTCTTCGGTTTTATTTTCGGTATTTTCGCCGCTGCCCACAGTCTGCTGAGCCGGCTGAGCGTCACGGTTTTGGTTCTTGCGCTCGTTGATTTCCGTCACAATTTTACGGTAGTGTTCGGCATATTGGCGGAAAACTTCCATTTGCACATAGTCGCCGTTGTTATGCGCCTCTTTTGCCAGCTCGTTATATTTTTTTATCAAATCCAGCGCGGTGCCGCTCAGCTTTCCGGCCGAACTTACGCTGTCAAATTTATAATTAAGAGAATAAATCGTATTCCCATTTCCGCGAAACTTGTTATTGCTGTTTAATTTTTTCATATAAAAACCATTCAAAAATGCCTCAAAGGCAACGTTATTAAAATATTCAAGAGCGAACAGAAAATGCTCTTTAATTGTTCATATAGCCATTTTTTTATAATTGTGCAACTTTTTTTTGCAAAATTACACAGCGTTCAATACCCGCTAAATCGGCGGCAATTTCTTTTAAGACTAAGCTGCGGGCGCTGAATATATCGGCAATTTTCCGGGCCTGTCCGATTCCGGCTTCAATCAGAATCCAGCCGTCGTCCTGCAGTAAAAACGGCGCCAGTTCCGCAATTTTCTGATAGCTGTCAAAGCCGCTTGCGCCGCCGCTCAGAGCCAGCAAAGGGTCGTGGTCTTTTACTTCCGGCTCCAGATTTTTTATGTCATCCTGCGGAATATACGGCGGATTTGTGACAATCATTGCAAATTTTTGCGGAAAATGCGCCAAAAAATCGCTCTCAAACCAGTCGGCACGGATGAAGCTAAGGCGTTGGCTGACTCCCAGATTTTCCGCATTTTGCCGTGCGGTCTGCAAAGCCTGTTCAGAGATATCGGCAGCGGCGCCGGTCAGGTTCGGGCGTTCCTGTAAAATAGATTCTATAATGCAGCCGCTGCCGGTTCCTAAATCCAAAACTGCAGCATCGCTGCTTGGCGGCA
>SAMEA3663093__coassemble_881_pt1 | contig 13828 bp, 11 predicted proteins | sample SAMEA3663093__metabat2_high_PE_008 | metagenome-assembled genome bin SAMEA3663093 (sample SAMEA3663093) | pig gut metagenome | biome: pig gut; feature: pig-associated habitat; material: faeces | place: France | collected 2012
AAAAATATTATAGAACAGATTGTCACCACCTATTCTTCTTTGCGCGAAAACTTTTTATCTCCGGCGCTTTTGGGGCAAATGGTCGCCAACGGTCAGGTTTTGACGCAAGACCAAAAAGAAATTGTCCGCAAAATCAACACTGGCGATTCGCTGAAAAAATGGAACAGCAGCATGCCGAGCGCTGAAAGCAGCCCGGCTCAAAGCTCTCAGTCGGCACGAAAAGGCTGGAATAAATTGAAATAAACCGGCTGAATAAAAAAAGCTGTTGATTATTCTTTCGTTTTATTGCTATATGTAAGACAATTTTATATGTATATAAAGAGTTAAAAAGTTTTGAAAAGAGTTTGAAAAGTGAACAAAGGTTCTAAACTGAAAAATGCAATTCTGTATGCGGCTTCGCTTTATGAAGGTGCTGAAAAGTGCAAAAAGCTAAAAGAAACCCACTCCGATGCAGAAAATCTGCAGGCGGTTATGGCGGCTGACGGCGCCAAGGATTTTGCTTTGCTGAATAACCCGATTTGGCCGCTGCAGGCTAAAACCGATATTGCGGCAGCCATTGCCGATAAGCTGAAATTGAGCAAGCCTACAGCGAATTTATTAAAAATTCTGGTTGAAAACCGCCGGATTGACGAATTGGGCTTGATTTTAGAACAGTTCAAAGAATATTATAACAAAAAGCAAAACATTGCCGATGTTGAGGTGGAAACCGTTACTGAGCTTTCTGCCGCGCAGGATAAAAAATTAAAACAAAAGCTATCTGCTCTTTTTAATAAAGATGTAGCCGTAAATTATCATCTGAATCCGCAGATTTTAGGAGGTCTGATAATAAGATGCGGCACGGTGCTGATTGACAGCTCAGTCAAACACCGTTTAGACAGTTTGGAACAGCTGATGAAAGGGACAAAATAGATGTCTGTACAGGCAAGCGAAATATCTTCAATATTAAAAGAAAAAATCGCCGACTTTGACTTATCTACCGATATGTCTGAAGTGGGAAGAGTTCTTTCGGTGGGTGACGGTATTGCTCACGTTTACGGCTTGGATAAAGTTCAGCTTAATGAAATGGTTGAATTTTCCAACGGCGTAAAAGGCATGGCTCTAAACTTGGAAGAAGACAGCGTCAGCGTGGTGCTGTTTGGTTCTGATGAAGGCATTAAAGAAGGCGATACGGTTAAAAGAACCGATAAAATTGTGAGCGTTCCGGTGGGCAAAGCCCTGCTTGGACGAGTTGTGGATGCTTTGGGCAATCCGATTGACGGCATGGGCAGCATAAAAGCCGAGCAATACAGTAATGCCGAAGTTAAGGCTCCGGGCATTATACCGAGAAAAAGCGTGCATGAACCTGTACAAACCGGTTTAAAAGCCATTGACTCGCTGATTCCTATCGGACGCGGACAACGCGAATTGATTATCGGCGACCGCCAAACCGGTAAAACCTCTATCATTGTTGATACCATCATCAACCAAAAACGCATTAACGATATGGCAAAAAACGACAGCGAAAAACTGTTCTGCATTTATGTTGCCGTCGGTCAGAAACGCTCTTCGGTAGCTCAGGTGGTTAAAACTCTGCGCGACTACGGCGCTATGGACTACACCATTGTGGTTGCGGCAACAGCCTCTGAAGCGGCTCCGCTGCAGTTTATCGCACCTTATGCCGGTACAGCTATGGGCGAATATTTCCGCGACAACGGAATGCACGCCGTTATCTTTTATGACGACCTGTCTAAACAAGCTACGGCCTACCGTCAAATGTCGCTGCTGATTAGACGTCCGCCTGGACGTGAAGCTTACCCAGGCGACGTGTTCTATCTGCACTCTCGTTTGCTGGAACGCGCGGCTAAAATGAATGAAAAATACGGTTCAGGCTCATTGACCGCTATGCCGGTTATTGAGACTCAGGCCGGAGACGTTTCCGCCTATATTCCGACGAACGTGATTTCTATTACAGACGGTCAAATCTTTTTGGAAACAAGTTTGTTCTATCAAGGCGTACGCCCTGCCGTAAACGTTGGTATTTCAGTTTCCCGTGTGGGTTCAGCGGCGCAGATTAAAGCCATGAAGCAAGTTGCCAGTACCATGAAGCTGGACTTGGCGCAATATCGTGAAATGGCTGCATTTGCCCAATTTTCAGCCGATTTGGATAAATCTACCCGCCGCTTGCTGGATAAAGGTTCTAAATTGACCGAATTGCTGAAACAGCCGGTTCATGAGCCGATGGCCACTGAAGAAGAAGTTGCTTCTATTTTCTCAGGCGTACGCGGCTATTTGAGCAAGATTGAAGTGGCAGATATCAAGGCCTTTGAACAAGCCAGCTTAAAAGAACTGCGCACCAGCCATCCGGAATATTTGGCAGAAATCCGCGAAAAGAAAATTATTTCTCCGGAACTGGAAACTAAATTAGGCGAATTTTATGAACAATTTGCTGCAGACTTTTTAGCAAAACAAGAAAAGGCGGCATAAATGGCAGGCTTAAAAGAATTACGGACACGCATTGAAGCCATCAAATCCACCCAGAAGATTACTTCTGCGATGAAAATGGTGGCTGCATCGCGCCTGCGCCGGGTTCAGATTCTGGTTGACAAGAATCAGAATTACGCCGAAAATTTACGGCGTTCTGCTTTGCGTGTTTTAACAGAAATAGAGACGGATGAAAAAGAAAAAGGCGTATGCTATCCCCGTCCGGCTCTGTTGCAAAAAAATGCTGACGAACAAAATTATGAGCTTTATGTTTTTTCTTCAGACAGAGGCTTATGCGGTGCTTATAACAGCAATGTGGCAAAAAAAGCCATTGAACGCATAAAAGAACTGCGCCGCCAAAAGAAAAACATCAAAGTTATCTGCATCGGGAAAAAAGCCCACGATGTTTTGAAACGCACTTTCAGCGATTTGGATATGACTTTATCCAACAACCTAAGCAAAGACGCTTCTTATCCTGAAGCGGCAACGTGTTTGGCCAAGCACATTTTAAATCGTTTTCAAAATCATGATTTTGACGTATGCGAATTGATACACGCTCATTTTGAATCGGCTATCAGCCGTACTTTTGAGGCAGAACAAGTTTGCCCGCTGCAGTTAAAGCACAGCAATGAAGTTGTTGAAGACATTAACCGTTCCGGTGAAGCTTTTTATGACTACATGCCTGATAAATCTACAATTTTGGAACAAATTGTTCCGATTATTTTTGAAGATACGGTATTTCAGGCACTGGTTAACTCGGCTGCATCTGAACACGGAGCGCGCATGACCTCTATGGATAATGCCACCCGCAATGCAAAACAAATGATTAGCGACTTGACTTTAAAATATAACAGCCTGCGCCAATCGGCCATCACTACAGAGCTGATTGAAATTATTGCCGGTGCAGATGCCGTTTAAAACAAGGAGATATGAATGACTAAAGAAGAAAAAACCGCAAGCAAAAATGCAGCCCGTAAAAACGGACAAATCTATCAGGTTTTGGGCGCGGTTGTTGACGTAAAATTTGAAAGTGAAGCCGATTTGCCGGATATTTATACGGCATTGGAATGCGATAACCACGGCAAGCGCTTGGTGCTGGAAGTTGAACAGCACTTGGGCGAATGCGTGGTAAGATGTATCGCTTTGGACACTACCGACGGTTTGGTCCGCGGCTTGGAAGTTATCAACACCGGCGAACCGATTAAAGTTCCGGTCGGCCCGGAATTGCTGGGACGCATTATTAACGTAATCGGCGAACCGGTTGACGAACGCGGTCCGATTGCCAGCAAAATGTATAAGCCTATTCACCGTGAAGCTCCGTCTTTTACCGATCAATCCACCAAAGAAGAAATTTTGGTGACCGGCATTAAAGTTATTGACTTGCTGGAACCATACAGCAAAGGCGGTAAAATCGGTCTGTTCGGCGGCGCCGGCGTAGGCAAAACCGTGCTGATTATGGAATTGATTAACAACATCGCCAAAGGTCACGGCGGCTACTCCGTATTTACCGGTGTGGGCGAACGTACCCGCGAAGGCAATGACTTGTACAATGAAATGACAGAATCCGGCGTTATTGACCTTAAAGGCGACAAATCTAAAACCGTACTGGTTTACGGTCAGATGAACGAACCTCCTGGAGCGCGCGCCCGCGTAGCTTTGACCGGTTTGACTCAGGCTGAATATTTCCGCGACCAAGAACATCAAGACGTGTTGCTGTTTATTGATAACATCTTCCGCTTTACACAGGCAGGTTCAGAAGTTTCGGCGTTGCTGGGACGTATTCCGTCCGCTGTGGGCTATCAGCCGACTTTGGGTACGGATATGGGCGCTATGCAGGAACGTATTACCTCTACTAAAGACGGTTCTATTACTTCTGTACAGGCAGTTTATGTGCCGGCCGATGACTTGACCGACCCGGCTCCGGCTACAACCTTTGCGCACTTGGACGCTACAACCGTGCTGTCTCGTAAAATTTCCGAACAGGCTATTTTCCCTGCTGTTGACCCGCTGGATTCCACCAGCCGCGCGTTAAGTCCTGATATTGTAGGCGAAGAACACTACAATGTTGCCCGCCGTGTGCAGGAAATTTTGCAAAAATATAACTCTCTGCAAGACATTATCGCCATTTTGGGTATGGATGAACTTTCGGAAGAAGACAGAATCGTGGTTTCACGCGCTCGTAAAATTCAGCGTTTCTTGTCGCAGCCGTTCCATGTGGCTGAAGTGTTTACCGGCCTGAAAGGCGTGTTTGTAGAAATGGAAGACACCATTAAAGGCTTTAAGGGGATTTTGGACGGCGAATACGACGACCTGCCGGAAGCAGCCTTTTATATGGTCGGCACCATTGAAGACGCCGTGGCTAAAGCAGAAAAAATGAAAGAGTCTAACTAATGGCTGATATTAGCTTAAAAATATTTACACCGGAAAGAACGGCGCTCAACAAAAAAGTTTACCGCGTGGTGCTGCCATACGGCAAAACAAATCTGACTTTGATTGATGAACGGGCGCCGACTTCCTTGCTGTTAAATAAAGGTATATTGCAGATTTTGGATACTGAAAACAAAGTTTCTGCTATATATTTTATTGACGGCGGCGTGGTTGATGCGGCAAATAACGTCTGCAAAATTTCTACTCTGCACCTGATTGCAGAATCGGCGATTACCGAAGAAAAAGCAGCTATGCTTAAAGAAAGCGAACCGCAAAATGCTGAGTTTTATCAGATGATTATAGACTATTTCAAAACCAAAGAAAAATAAAAAAGTTAAAACTTGACAACAAGCAGCACCTTTTGAGCCGAAAGCTTAAAAGGTGTTTCTTTATTGCCGAATCTAAAAGCACAAAAAAAGACTCGTCTTTTCAGAATCTGAATCCGCATAAAGAAATAAAAATATCAGCAAAATCATAATATTAGCAAAGACCCAACAAAATCCTCTGCTCTGATGTAAAATTTAAGCGGCTGTAAAATCAGAACCTGCAGAAAAAATATGCAATCATCTAACTCTATGAATCTTGTATATAAAAATAAAAAGATGTGCATAAGATAAAAATACTATATCTAGCCTATTTACTTTTTATTAACACTATATGTAGTATAAAAAGTTATAAACAAAATGATTTAAGGAGACATAAAATGGCTGTAATTAAAATTGAAGATATTGCTTTAAGCGACGCAGAAAGACAACCTTGCGAAATTTGGACCCGCGTTATGGGCTATCATCGTCCGGTTTCTGAATTTAACCGCGGCAAAAAGTCTGAATACTATTCCCGCAAATGCTTCTGTGAGGAAAAAGCTGTTTCACACATGATTGCGGATGAAGCTTGCGCCTGCGCTGCTGAATAAAAACGGCAAAAACAAACTAAATTAAGGTCTTAAACATATTTTAAGGCCTTTTTTGTTATAATTTTTAAAATTTGACAAAAATATTATAGACAAATCTGCTTTTATTTGCTAAAATTAAAGAAAAAATATAGATGTATAGAGGTGTGCGATGCCGTTAGGAGAAAGAGCTGTAACTGTTGATTATCTGGCCAAAGAGGGCAGAGTTGAGCCAAACCCGTTTCTGCAGAAAAAAGAGGCAGACCGAGCTTATAAGGCTCAGCAAAACATGGAAGAAAGCAAAGAGAATTTTTCTTTTTACACTTCCGGTCAAAAGAATCGTGAAATTTCATACTCTTATGCTTTGTCGCAGCTTTACAGCAATATGCAGTATTTTATTGACAATGTGCAAGAAAGCAAAGACGCCTCCGAATCTGAAACAAAGACTAAAAGCTTGCTCAGGATGTCGGCCGCTCAGCAGAAAAAGCTGATACAAGATATTTATCCGCAGGTTTTAGCCAGCGAATATCCGGCCTCTCACGCCACTTTTTCTAAATATAAGATAGATGTTAAAACTCCGGGCGAGCCTAAAAAACTGGAACTCAATGAAGAACAATTCGCCGCTTTGAAAAAACTGTCTAAAGACATTCATGAGCTTGCTGATTTATCGGAAATATACTATACAAAAAGCAAGGATGAACATGAAAAATTGGAAAGCCACGGCATTTATGACCGAGACCAGAAAAAACTGGATGCCCGTCAGCTGAACACGGTAATTCCGAATTTAGAAAAGTTAAGCACAACCTTAATTCAAAAAAATGACGGCAAAATTATTCGGCAGGATAACTCTGAAATTATGGAAACGCTGCGCCGCTCTATCGGTAAATATTTAATCAGAGACGACCGCAACGCGGCTATCAATATTGACCGTCAAAAAGCAGAACAGGATATTGCCAACCGTCTCTCTCCTTACGGCATGCAGCTGGTTGTCTGCAAGGTCAAAAAGCAAACTCCGGAAGAAGAGCTGATTACCCAAACCAAAACCAGCGTGCTGCGCGCCGCTTGGGACGGTTATATTGCCCAGCCGAAAAGCCCGCGCGCTTGCTCCGAAACTTTGAAAGAGCTGATAAATATGCGCGGAAAGGAAGAATTTAACAAACTTCCGACTACGGATGCCGAAAAATATGACTTATCGCAAAGCAAGGTTTGGAAAGTTTGTCAGGAAATGCCTGTATTCAAAAAGATAGAGGGCGAACTGCAAAAAGCTTTGTCGCAGATTCACTTTCCGGCCGAAAAGCTGAATGACCTGACTTATCAGGATGTGGCTTGGCTGGTTAACGCCTACCATACTCCGGATGCTCAGGAAGTTAAGGAAAGACAAGAAAACGGGCTGAGCGACATTAACGGGTTTATGCTGAAATCAAGCGGCAAAAAGAACTATTACAAACATTTTGCCAATGAGCATGAAAAAGACTTGCGCGCGCTTTTGGCTAAACAAGACTATGACAAAGAGTTTATCAATGACGCCGTTAAAAAGATGAAAGCCGGCAAGACCGTAACCGATAAAGACGGCAACGAACTGTTTAACGCTCACCACAACTTTCCGATTAACGACCCGAACTATTTTGAGCAAACCCATCCTAAATTGAACTGGACGGACATGAACGGTTACGATAACATCGTTACTATGGATAAAGATGTTCATAAGTCTCTGCACAGCACCGAAAACAATGTAACCGGCAACGGCTATATTTCTGAGGACGCCGGAGAATCTAACCGCACTATCTTTACGGACAGCAAAACCGGCGAGCAGTTTTATTATCTGATTCAGGTGGATGACGGAATCAAAGCCGTAACCGGTTTCAATAATGAAATCATTTATGATAAAGATTATCTGCAAAGCCATATTTTTGAAAACGGCGTAATTGTTTCCATGGACGCCAGCAGCCGCGAAATTCGGAAAGCCGAGCAGGAACAGGCCGAAAAAATGTCGGAATATCAAAAAGCCCTGCAGCACGCTAAAGAGCGCAAAGCCGATTTGGAAAACCGAAAATCCGATGGTTTCAAAAGCGTAAAACCTGATGTTTATGAAAAATCCGCTGAGAAAAATCCGAAAAAAGAACGCGGCATGGGACGCCCTAACTACAAAGGCTTAGGCAATCACGGCGCAGCCTCTCCGCTGAGCAGCCGCCGCGGACGTTCTAAATAATTTTTTCGGCAGGGTATTTGCATTTAGCCTTTCCGCTTCCTATATCTTTTTATAGATAAAGGAGTGTGAATAAATATGAATATGGAAAAACTTACAGACCGCAGCCAAGGGTTCTTGCAAAGCGCCCAAAGCTTGGCTTTGCGCAACAACAACCAATTTATTACTCCGGCTCACTTGCTGAAAGTTATGCTGGATGATAAAAACGGAGTTGCCTCAAACCTGCTGAGCCAAGCCGGTGCTAATCCGGATTTGCTGCGTGAAGAAGTAGCTGAGGAACTCAATAAATTGCCACAGGTAGAGGGGCAGAATGTTGAGGTTTCCTGCTCTAAAGACTTTTTGAAAATGCTTGATACGGCCGAGCAAATCGCCGAAAAAGCCAAAGACAGCTATGTAACGGTTGAGCGTTTGCTGCAGGCGCTTTTAATGCAGAAAAATTACGGCGTTGATGTGCATAAGCTCAATGAAGCCATCAACAATATGCGCCAAGGACGCACCGCAGATTCTGCTTCTGCCGAAGACAGTTTTGACGCTTTAAAGAAATATGCCATTGACTTTACGCAGCTGGCAGCACAGGGCAAGCTTGATCCGGTAATCGGGCGTGATGAAGAAATCCGCCGCACCATTCAGGTATTGTCGCGCCGTACTAAAAACAACCCGATTTTAATCGGCGAGCCGGGTGTGGGTAAAACCGCCATCGTAGAGGGTTTGGCTCAGCGTATTATCAACGGCGACGTGCCGGACAGTTTGGCGCACAAACGCCTGATGTCGCTGGATATTGGCGCGCTGATTGCCGGTGCTAAATTCCGCGGCGAATTTGAAGAGCGTCTGAAAGCCATCCTAAAAGAAGTTTCGGCCGCCGAGGGGCAAGTCATTTTGTTTATTGATGAAATGCACACCGTGATCGGCGCTGGAGCCAGCGAGGGTTCTATGGACGCTTCAAACCTGCTTAAACCGGCTTTGGCGCGCGGCGAGCTGCATTGTATCGGCGCCACTACGCTGAAAGAGTACCAAAAATACATTGAAAAAGACGCCGCTTTTGCCCGCCGTTTTCAACCGGTGTATGTCGGCGAAACGCATGTTGAAGAAACGATTTCTATTCTGCGCGGCATTAAAGAAAAATATGAACTGCATCACGGCGTGCGTATTTCCGACGCGGCTTTGGTGGCAGCTGCAACCATGTCCGACCGCTATATTACCGACCGTTTTCTGCCGGATAAAGCCATAGATTTGGTTGATGAAGCCGCCAGCAAGCTCAAAATGGCTTTAGATTCTAAACCGGAAGAGCTGGACGAGATTGACCGTAAGCTGATTCAATATAAAATTGAACGCGAAGCCCTGAAAAAGGAAACTGACGACAATTCTAAAGAGCGTCTGGCTAAACTGGAACAGGAAATCGCCGTTTTGGAAAAAGAATCAGCCGAAAAATCCGAAGCTTGGAAAGCCCGCAAAAGCTCCAGCATGGAAGCCAACCGCCTGCGCGAGCGTTTGGATCAAGCCCGCATTGAAGCCGACAAAGCCCTGCGCGCCGGTTTATATGAAAAAGCCGGAGAGCTGCAATATAAGGAAATTCCGGACTTGGAACGCAAGCTGAAAGAGCTGAGCGCCTACAATCAAACCCAGCAAACTGTGGAAACCGTTACGCCGGATATGATTGCCTCCGTGGTTTCTAAATGGACAGGTATTCCGGTAGATAAACTGGTCGGCAGCGAACGCGAAAAACTGCTGAATCTGGAAAAGAATCTGGCTCTGCGCGTCGTCGGGCAAGACAAGGCATTGACGGCAGTTGCCAATGCGGTGCGCCGTTCCCGTTCCGGCTTGAAAGATCCGAACCGTCCGATTGGCTCGTTTTTGTTCCTTGGTCCGACCGGTGTCGGCAAAACCGAACTGGCAAAGGCTTTGGCTGAGTTTCTATTTGATGAAGAAGCCGCTTATGTGCGCATAGATATGTCTGAGTATATGGAAAAGCATTCTGTCGCCCGTTTAATCGGTGCGCCTCCGGGATATGTGGGCTATGACGAGGGCGGTGTTTTGACCGAAGCCGTCCGTCGCCGTCCTTATCAGGTTATTTTGTTTGATGAGGTGGAAAAAGCGCATCCGGATGTGTTTAACCTGCTGCTGCAAGTGCTGGACGAGGGTCATTTGACTGACGGTAAAGGCCGCACGGTGGACTTTAAGAACACGTTTATTATTTTGACTTCTAATCTGGTTACCGGAGGCGAAGGCGATTTAATGACTAAGTTAAAGAGTTTCTTCAAGCCGGAATTTTTGAACCGTCTGGATGAAATTATAACCTTTAACCCATTGCGCAAAGAGGATATTCGCAAAATTGTGGATATTCAGGTTGAACGCCTGCAAAAACGCCTGAACGACCGCCATATCACTTTGCAGCTGGACAGCAAAGCCAAAGATTGGCTGGCTGACAACGGTTACAATGAAGAGTTCGGCGCCCGTCCGCTGAAACGCTTGATTGTGCAGGAAGTGGAAAATCCGCTTTCGGTTCTGCTGCTTGACGGTGCGGTGCCGGATAACTCAACGGTTTCTATTACTACCGGCGCTGACGGTTTGGAACTGAAACCGGAAACAAAACACTAAATCTGCTTTGGCTTATTAACCGCAGCCTGCCTGATTTTCTCAGACAGGCTGTATTTTTATCCACGCCGCCCTCCCCGATTATTGACTTTTTACACTTTTTCGGCTATTGCTGAGATAAGTTTTTAAGGAGAACAAATGGTAAAATTTATCTCAGCACCGGAAGCTGCGCAGTTTTTCAAAAACAATCAAAGCGTTATGATTGGCGGATTTTTAAAATGCGGCTCGCCGACCGCGGTAATTGACGAACTGCTGAAAACTCCGGTTTGCAATTTAACCTTAATCGGTAACGACACTTCTATGCCGGATTCCGACCGAGGGAAACTGGTTTCGGCGCATAAAATCAAAAAAGCGATTGTTTCGCATATCGGCACCAATCCCGAAACCGTGGCGCAGATGAACGCTGGAACCATGGAAGTTGAACTTGCCCCGCAAGGCTCGCTGGCCGAACGCATCCGCGCCGCCGGAGCCGGACTGGGAGGAGTTCTGACACCTACCGGAATCGGCACCGATGTGGCTAAAGGCAAGCAAATTATCAATGTAGACGGCAAAGACTATATTTTAGAAAAGCCGCTGCGCGCCAATATTGCCCTGATTTATGCTACTAACGCCGACAAGTTCGGCAACCTTTCCTATTTTGGCTCCACCCGCAATTTTAATGTAGTTATGGCCAGCGCGGCCGACATTGTGATTGCTGAGGTGGACTATCTGCATAACGAGCCGCTTGACCCCAACAATGTGATTGTTCCGGGGATTATGGTGGATTATATTGTGGCAAAGGAAAACGTAAAATGACGCTGACAAAAGATGAAATGCAGGAAGTAATCGCCAAACGCGTGGCGCAGGAATTTCATAACAATGATGTGATTACTTTGGGTATCGGCCTGCCGACAAAAGCCGTAACCTATTTGCCGGACGATGTGGAAGTAATTGTGCAATCGGAAAACGGCGTGCTGGGCGTCGGCACCTATCCGCATGAATCAGTCAAAGACGAGCGCATTACCAACGCCGGCGGCGTCGGTGTCACCATCAACCCCGGCGGCTGCTTTATTGACAGTTTGACTTCATTTGGGCTGATGCGCGGCGGACATATTGATATTACAGTTTTAGGCGCTTTGCAGGTAGACCAAGAAGGCAACCTCGCCAACTGGTGTATCCCTGGGAAATTCACCCCCGGAATGGGCGGCGCCATGGATTTGGTAGTCGGCACTAAAAAGCTGATTATCGCTATGGAGCATACTTCTAAAGGTATGCCGAAAATCTTAAAAAAATGCACTCTGCCCCTGACGGCAGCGCATAAAGTAAATCTTATCATCACAGAAAAAGGCGTGTTTGAAGTAACTCCGCAAGGCTTGCTATTGCGCGAAATCAGCCCTTATTCCTCGCTGGAAGACATCAAAAACACAACAGAGGCAGATTTTACTTTAGCGCTGAATAAAGTCAACAAATCAGCAAATTAAAAGCTTGTAAAGAAAAAAATTTCTAAACTCTATTTATGAAAAATATCAAAGGGCGGAGAAAACAAGCTAAAAACACAACCTTGTCATTCTTCGGCGCCACATCTCGCAGGAAGTACCGGCGAAGAGAATGACATTGAACGAGCGTAGCGTAAAAATTCAAAAGGCGGGGATAAAGCCACCCCGCCTATTCATCTAAAAAAATATTACCAATTTTCAGGTTTATGCAATATTCTTCCTGATGGTGTTACAATTTCATCTGGAAACTGATTCTTTGAAAAAACGGATTGGGTTAGTCTTCTAATATAACCAACATTTTCTTTTAGTTTAGGAAAAGAAATAGCTTTTTTATCAATAAATAATCCAATAAATTTACCACAATCTTTTGCTGCTATCTGAACTGCATACGACATATCCGAATCGTTACTAAACAACATGGCATAATCAAATAAATTGTCTTTAGCATCTGCAACCATTTGGACAGCCAGATTAACATCCGAACCTTTTTCTTCTGTTTTAATAACTTCTACTGTTTTAATTTTGCCTTTATCCCATGCTTCAGCTATAGGCATTTTTACTTTGTGAACAGAAAATTGTCCATATGTGATTTCTAGTTTTGGATTTAATGACAAAGCCTCTAGATAAATTCTCTGTCTCAATGGTTTGCTTTGGTCTCCTAAAGTAGGTTTTACCGGTGCAGTAAAATATTTTACTGCAACAAGCTCATCATCTGGACGCAATAAGGATTCTGCTAATTTAACTAAGTCTAACCATTTATAACAAGTTCCTTTTAGTGAACAATAATATAAATTAAAACCATCAATATAAGCAATTACTCGTCTTGTCATTAATTCCTCACTAAAAAGAACGAGGGAGGCTTATCCTCCCTCTGAACCACAGCTACGAATAGCATGCGGACTTTATGAATTATATATAACAGTTATTTATAATTTAGTCAATATTATTTTTGATATCGGCCGATATTTCTGTAAAAATTCAAAAGGCGGGGATAAATACACCCCGCCTTTCAACATTAAATCAACTCATATATATGCACACGGCATTAGCTTTCCTGTTGCAGGATCTTGTTTACTACCATTACATATACATTTTAAGCAATTAGGGTTTCCTTTTTGTTTTAGATATCCTGTTATAGGTCGGACATCACAATTTAATTTAGCATTAGATTGACCATACCAATAACCTGGTTTACAAGCCGGATAACATACAGTGCAAGTTCCACCACAGCCATCACTTTCTGTCTTACTACCATATTGACAATTTGTCTCACTGGTACAAGTTGGAGTGCATTTTTCTTTTTCCTTATCTACAAACTTGATTTTATAATCATTTGTTTCATAAGTTTTGCCTGCAAGACCGGTTACAGGTAAGCCTGTTTGAACAGTTTTATTATTTATCATAACAGACATATCGGAAGCATCTGATGCAAACTCTCTGCCGTTATCACTGTCATCGCCTCTGCAATCACCGTAAACCTCACAATCACTTAATTGATATGAATAACTTTCGTATGTTACCCAGTTACCTTGAGTTACGGTCAACGGATAATCGATTCCATCATCGCCGTCACCATCTATAATTAACTTAACAGTATAGCTTTTACCGTCAGACGCTGAGTTTGTGAATTTTATCAGAGCAGAGGCTGAGCCACTTGAACTACCGCTAGGATTATTCTTACTATCATATTCCAATGTAATAGTAATTGTAGGTTTTTCTACTGATTTCTTAGAGCATACGCCGTTTACCAACTGATAACCGCTCTTTATATTCTCTATA
>SAMEA3663093__coassemble_883_pt1 | contig 13806 bp, 14 predicted proteins | sample SAMEA3663093__metabat2_high_PE_008 | metagenome-assembled genome bin SAMEA3663093 (sample SAMEA3663093) | pig gut metagenome | biome: pig gut; feature: pig-associated habitat; material: faeces | place: France | collected 2012
AAACAAACGAATTGATGGAATGATTTTTTTTATAACTTTTTTACTCTGCCCCCAACTTTGACGATGAACCCTTTGACGATGAACCTGAACCGAGTTCAAATCTCCGGCTATCCTATAACAAAAAAGCCCTCAAAAGAGGACTTTTTTGTTATGGTAGCGAGGGGGAGATTCGAACTCTCGACACATGGATTATGATTCCACCGCTCTAACCAACTGAGCTACCCCGCCATGAACAAAACCTTATTAACTTATATTTTGTTCAATGTCAACAGTTATTTTTGCCTATTTTTAATTTTTTTTATAAGCGACACTCTTTCGGCTAATTTAAATTCATATGCAACCAATGTTATGCCGGAAATAATCAGCGGCAGCAAATAATAAATTATGCGGTATAAAATTAAAATAGCAAATAAAGTTGCCTGATTTTGGTCGTCCGGCAGCAGTTTGGCAAATACAATTTCAAACACGCCCAATCCGCCGGGAACTTGGCTGTATACGCCCAAAATCTGCGCAATAATAAAGGCTCCGATAAAAGTGATAAACGGAATGTCTATATAATGCTCCAAAATAGAATAAAGCACCAGCGAGGCCATTAAAATGTCTAAGCTGCCGATAACCATTTGCGCAACCGCCATCTTAAAGCCAGGAGTGTCAAACTCAATTTCTTTTATGATAATCGGCTTTTTGTAGTAGGTGCTGCCCCACAGATAAAAGGCCAATCCTCCGGCAGAAACTAAAATCAGCGCCCAGTTAATCCACGGCGATGATATAGCCGACAGCACATGATGCGGCGAGCATATAAAGCCCAGCAGCACCAAAAAGAAACAGGCTACTAAGTAGGTAAAGCCGGAAAAAGTTACCATTTTTACAATGTCTGAGGCATTTACGCGCCACCGCGTGTATAAACGGTAGCGGATTGCCCCGCCGGAAATAATGGCATGACCGGCGTTGTTGCTGACGGCAAAGCCTAAAAATCCGGCAAAAATCCATTTCCAAGCCGCTAATTTGCGGTGAATATATTTCAATGCCAAAAAGTCATAAGAAGAAAGAGCTACATAGCCGCAGAAAGAGGCGATGCAGGCATATATAATATTTTTTGCCGGTACATCTACAATCGCGTTTTTAATTTCTTCCATAGAATATTTAGACAGCTGCTTATAAATCATAAAAGCGGCAAAGGCAAAGAAAAATAAGCCCGACCAAGATAAAATTTTTTTGAAAATTCTCTTTTTGCTTCTGCTCTGCATTTTATTTGCTTTCTTTAGGAGTTAAAACGTTCATATCAATATAGCTGCGGACATCAAACCCGAAAGTCTGGCGTACATACGTTGTTAGTTCTGACGGATTCGGCTTAAAGTTTTGGGCGTCGTTTTGTGCTTGCAGCAGTTGGTCAAGCTGCAGCGAAGCGCCGATTTTATCACGGTATTCAGCAGCCTTAGGCTCATCCAGCACCGCGGCAATGTTATACAGCGAATGCGCCATTAAAGGGTTAGGCGGAGTAATTTTGCCCTCTGTATAAATGCGGGCAAGTTTCATATAAGCTTCGGAATTTCCCTGATTTACGGCAGCACGGCAGGCGGCAATGCCTTTATTGAAGTTCTGTACGGTGCCTTGGCCTTTAATATACATATCCGCTAAAACCAGCTGAGCTTCGTCCAGATTGCTGTCTTTGCCGGCGGCGCTGCGTATCAGCTTAAAGGCTTCATCATAGTTTTGTTCCCAAACAAAGCCGATGTAATAGGCATATCCGGTCATAAATTTTGCTACGTTGTTGCCAGATTCGGCGGCTTTTTTGAATAAGTTCATGGCAATTTTGTTGCGGGCAGGGTCTTTAACGCCGCCTTTAAGATAAATAAAAGCCAAGTTGGTAGCAGCGTTGTCGTTGCCGAGTTCTGCGGCTTTGCTGAACATTTCTATGGCTTTTTTGGCATTGGCTTCGGTGCCGATTCCGTTAAAATACAGGCTTCCTAAGTTATTTAGGGCAATCGGGTCGTTTTGCCCGGCCGCCATCTGATAATAATCAAAGGCTTTTGCAAAATCCTGTTTAACGCCGTTGGTGCCGTACAAATACATATAAGCCAAATTCATCTGGTCTTCTAATTTGCCTTCATTGGCTTGTCGGATGCTTTTTTCTAAGAATGTTTCTTCTTTACCGTCCGGCGCGGCAACTTTATCATCGGCCGAAAACAAAAGGGAAATCGGTTTTTTTATAAAGCTCAGCATGCCGGAATTTTCATCTGCAGCATCAGCATTCTGCGCAGATTCGCTTTTTTCATAAAGAGCTTGGGGTTTTTGCGGGGCGTTAGGCTCATTTTTACTTGGTGTGTTTAGAGAATCATCATCAAACAAGTCTACAGCCTGAGCATACGAATTTGCTGCCAAAAAAGACGACATCAAGCAGCAAAAAATTATTTTTTTCATAGGCATAATTATCCTTTTCAATTATTTCCGCAAGCATAATAATACGAAAAATGCAGCCTTTCAAGGTAAAAAATAAAATCTCTTGTATTATTTGCCGTTTTGGTTTAGATAAAGCAAAGAAAGGTAAGAAAAATGGTTGCAGAAGCTCCTATATATACAATACGCGGCGCCAAGCTGAGTTTTGGCTTAAATCCGCTTTTTACAGATGTTGACTTATATATAAACCGCGGCGATAAAATTTGTCTGGTGGGACGCAACGGCTGTGGAAAATCTACATTGCTGAAAGTTATTGCCCGCGAGATTGAGCCGGACGACGCCGAATTTTTTATTCAGCCCGGAGTTCGCATCGGCTATATGCCGCAGGAGCCGGATTTTACGGGTTTTAAAACTCTGCGAGAAGTGGTTGAGGCCGGCTTGCCTAAAGAAGAAAAAAATCAGACTTACCGCGCCGACCGCCTGATAGAATATTTTGCCATAAATGAAAATCAAAATCCGGAGCAGTCTTCCGGCGGCGAGCGGCGCAAAGCGGCTCTGGCCCGCTCTTTAATCGGCGAACCGGATATTTTGCTGCTGGATGAGCCGACTAACCATTTAGATATTACCACCATAGAAAAACTGGAAGATTTAATTAAAAAATTCAGCGGCGCGGTTATTGTCATCAGCCACGACCGCATGTTTTTAGACCATATCTCGCAAACCACATTTTGGCTGGACAGGGGTGTTCTGCGCCGCAATAATAAAGGCTTTTCCGCTTTTGAGGATTGGGAAGACCAAGTTATAGAGCAGGAAATTATAGAGCAGAAAGCCTTAAATAAGAAAATTGCCGAAGAAACCGAATGGCTGCATAAAGGCGTGACAGCGCGCCGCCGCCGCAATATGGGACGCCTGCGCCGTTTGCAGCAGCTGCGTCAAGAGCGCCGCGAGCAAATTAAAATGACCGGGTCCGTAAATCTGGAAGCCGAAACGGCTGAACTGCGCTCTAAAATGGTTATTGAAGCCAAGCATATCAGCAAATCTTTCGGCGGCAGAGAAATTGTCAAAGATTTTTCTATCCGCGTGATTAAAGGTAATAAACTGGGTATCGTCGGTCCGAATGGTTCCGGCAAAACTACGCTGATAAAACTGCTGACCAAGCGTCTGGAGCCGGATTCCGGTTTTGTGCGTATCGGTAAAAATCTGGAAGAGGCTTATTTTGACCAAAACCGCATCACTCTTGACCCTAAAAAAACTTTGTGGAAAACCTTGAGCAACGAGGGCGACCATATCTGGGTAAGGGGACATTTCCGGCATGTGGTGGCTTATTTGAAAGACTTTTTATTTAAGCCCGATCAAGCGCAATGTCCGGTTTCCACTCTTTCCGGCGGCGAAAAAAATCGCTTAATGCTGGCTTTGGCTCTGGCTAAGCAGTCTAATTTTTTGGTTTTGGACGAGCCGACCAATGACTTGGATATGGATACGCTTGACTTGCTGCAAGAAGTTTTAGACGACTATGAAGGCACAATTTTAATCGTCAGCCACGACCGCGACTTTATGGATAAAGTGGCGACATCCTTAATTTATATGCGCGGCGACGGTACGGTTTATGAGCATGTCGGCTCGTATTCCGAGCTGCTGGAAAAGCTTAAAGGCATTCCGCTTAAGACGGATACCCGCAAGCAAGCCGGTAAAGAAGAGCCTAAAGTCCGCGAAAAAAACAAAACGCAGAAACTCAGCTATAAAGAACAGTATATGCTGGAAAACCTGCCGAAAGAAATTGAAAAGCTGGGCGAAGAAAATAAAGCCATAGAGGTGGCTTTGGGCAATGCCAATCTTTATACCGACGACCCTCAGAAGTTTGATGAACTGACCTCTAAGCTGGCTGCTAATAAAGAAAAGCTGGAAGAAATGGAAAATCAATGGCTGGAAGTTCAGCTGAAAGCCGAAGAACTTGAAAATTCCTGACTTGAAAAAAGCGCGGCGGCTGATTACATAACTTTTTATGTTATGGATTATCAACGGGTTAATATATGGATTTTTTACGGCTGTTTATACCTTGTTTAATCAGCACTACAAGGTTGACGGCTATGTTTTGGGAATATGGCGCGGGTTTGGCATATCGGTGCTGTTTATGCCGTTTTTGCTGTTTTTTCCGGTGCCGACCAGCGCTTATTATTGGGGACTGCTGATTTTTCAGGGCTGGCTTATCGGAATTTATGACTCGCATTTGTTTTTTGCTTCGGCTAAATACGGCGCCGGACCGACTTCGCGTTTTATGGCGGTAACGGTGCTGGTTACCACGTTTTTATGGTGGCTGCTTACGCCGAAAGAATTTTTTGCGCTTATGCAGCAGGGCAATGTTTTTATCACTTTGTTGTTGGTGCTGTTCGGTTTTACGTTTTGCTATTGGCAGATGATTCGCACCAAAGTGTCGCGGCAGACCGCCCGCTATATTATGCCGGCGGTGTTTGCTTTGGCGGGGATGAGCATTATCACTAAATATATTGCTTTAGGCGGTTCTTCGGTTTGGCAGTCTATAGCCTATTATTTATCTGTAGCGACTTTTGTCAGCGGCTGCTATAACCTTAAATGCTATGTCCAGCACCGTCGCGAATTTGCATTCCGGCAAAAAATAGGCGAGGTGTTTTCGCGCCGCATGTGGAAAATCGGCGGCTATCTGGTAGGATTCAGCGCGGCGCTGATTACAGCCAAAACCATGGCTTTGCGGGCCGCTCCCAACCCCGGGTATGTAACCGCCTTGCTGCTGGTAGCTCCGCTGTTTATTTTTGCTTTAAACCGGCATTATAAAATACCGAACGGAGTTTCGGAACGCGCCGGATTTGCCATGATGTTTTTTCTGTTGCTGCTGGCGGTGCTGGTTAACGGCAACTATGGAATCAGTGACTAAAGGCAAAGCTCGGAAATCAGCGTGTTTAAAACTAAAAAGCCTTGCGGCGCAGCAGCTAAACGCTGAGGCGTTTCCGTCAGCATGTTTAACTCTTTCAGATTTTTAAGGGCGGCGGAATTGATAAATTTTTCCAGCGGTTCGCCGATAATGTTTTGAAATGTTGCTTTATCCAATCCGCGGACAAGGCGCAGGCCGGTTATAATCAGCTCTTCGGCCCGTTCTGCGGCGGAAAGCTTTTCATTGCAGAACGGATAGTCTGCAGCAAAAAAATCGCCGTTTAGAGTTAAGCGTCCCTGCGCCGACTTGCCGATGCCGATATAATCTCCGCCCTGCCAGTAGGTTAGGTTATGCCGGCTTTCATAACCGGCTTGGGCAAAGTTTGAAACCTCATATAAATTATAGCCGTGTTCGGCGGCATACTCTCGGGTAAAAGAATATAAATCCGCCGCTTTTTCTTCATCTAACGGCTTAACTTTTTTATTGTAAAATACTGTATTTTCTTCAATAGTTAGCTGGTACAGCGAAAGGTGCTTCAGTCCGTAAGAGCAGATTTCCTGCAGTTCTTTCTGCCAATTCTGCAAGCTTTGCTGCGGACGGGCATAGATTAAATCTGCCGAATGATTATCAAAAATCCGCACAATTTCCTGCAGGCTCCTGCGGGCTTCGGCTAAGGTGTGTGTACGTCCCAAAAAGTGTAAATCAGCTTCATTTAGGGCTTGCACTCCCAAAGACAGCCTGTTTATTCCGGCAGCTCTTAAATCTTGAAACATGTGAGGATGATTGCTGTTGGGATTAGCTTCAAGCGAAACCTCAATATTATCGGATATAGTCCAGTTTTTACAGATAAAATTTATTATTTTAGCAATATTTTCTGCGCTGATTAAGCTGGGTGTGCCGCCGCCGAAAAATATAGATTTAATCCGGCGTTCCGGCAGCAAATCATGATATTTTTTTAATGCTTCCAAATATTCTGAAATCAGCTTTTCTTCATCGCAGCCGCGGGCTAATTCCTTATAAAAATCACAGTAGGGGCATTTGCTTTTGCAAAACGGCCAATGAATGTATATGGCTAAATCTTGAGGCTGGTACATCTAAAAAAACAGCGGATATAAAAACGCTCCCCACAAAATCAGCGCATTGACAAAAGCCAGCAGAACCAGCAGGCTGCCGATGTCCTTGGCTTTTTTTGAAAGCTCGTGATAATCCGGAGAAATGCGGTCTATCACCACTTCAACCGCGGTGTTTACCAGCTCCATAATCACAATAAACAGCAGGCTGGAAATCAATATCGCCTTTTGCCACAGCACCAAGTTCAGGCACAGGGCAGCGGCCGAAAATATCACAAATACCGCTAAATCCTGGCGCAGCGCCGCTTCGCTTTTAAAAGCGGAGGTAAAGCCGTCGCGGGAGTATATAAAGGCTTTCAATATTCTTTTAATTCCGGTGTCTGTCGCTTTCATTTTCTGCTCCTTTTGCGTTTATCATAAATATTTTTGGCGCGCCGTCAATATTTATTGTTGCATATAAGCTAAAATATCTTGAAAAGACCAAAAAAGTTGCTAACATTAAAAGGTGTTGAAATTAAAGGAGAAACAAATGTCCAGATTTGATAACAGCCCTAATTACGGTTTTATCTTTTTTATTGCCCTGATTTCTGCGGTAATTGCCTCGGCGGCTACCAGAATGATGTCGGGCGGCGATGAGCCTAAGTTTGCCGTGATTGACGTGCAGCGTGTTGTAATGGCTTCTAAAGATGTTGCTGCCGTAAAAAGCGAGCGTGAAAGCCAAATTCAAGAATTGCAGAAAATGGCTAATGACGCCAATGCAAAATTAGCTAAAATCAGCGATGAAGCGGCTAAAAAGAAAGCTTCTGAAAAATATATTGCTGAAATTAACGCCAAAAAAGAAGGTTTTGATAAGGTTTACGCTTCAGCCTTGCAGGCTTCAGACCAAAAATTGAATGATATTATTAAATCGGTTGCCGATAAAGAAGATTTAACCGTGATTGTAAATAAAGCCTATGTTGTTAACGGCGGCGTAGATATTACTGATTCTGTGATTGATATGGTTAAATAATTTTCAGGTTGCTGAAAAAAATAAAAACTCTTTTATTTTTTATAAATACGAGAGTTTTTTGTTGTTATGAAAGCTTATAGAAAAAGAAAGCCGCACCGAACAAAGCAGCAATGGCCATAGCTATCGCCAGCAAGTTTAAAACGCATTTGCCGACAGGGTGTAAATTTCTTTTCCAGTTGCGGACAGCTTTGTATTCATCTTCAAAAGATAAAAATCCGCATAAAACCAGAATTAAAAGCAAAAAGAGATAAAACTCATCTTTGCTGAGTACAAAAAGAAAAGCCGCTGCAGCTAAAATTGCAATAACTAACAGTATTTTCAAAATATTAGCTAATGCTCTGTTCAGCGAAATAAAGAAACTTTTACCCATAATATCTGAAAAATTATAAACAGCATAATTAAATTTATAACCAGTCTTATAACTCATTCTGTCAATTTGTCAATATAAATCGCAAAATTTATACAGATATTTAGTATTTTATGTTTTCCAAAACTTCTATTTGAGATGCGGGGTTATCAGAAACCTTAATACTAGAGTAGGGTAATAATAACTTAATATCTTTAACAGAAGGTTTAACATATTGTTTAGAGTTTGATATTTTATCTTGTGATGTATAAAAAAATCTACATGCCGGATTAAATAATAAAGAAAATGCGCTATCATGATGATTTTTTGAACCATGATGAGGTATTTGTACATAATTTACGTTGTACAGCAAAGCGTCAAATTTTTTAATAAATTCACATAACCGATTTTTGTCTTTTAAATTGGCATCTCCTGTATGCAGCCAGTTATTGTGATTCTTTTTTTCTATAAGATGATGTGTATACTGACTGCCGCAATATAAACAAAGCATAATATTATTAGTAATTTTTTGTGTGTGAAATGTTTCTTTGAATGCTTCTTTTGCTTTTGTTATGAATTCATCATTTTTCCAAGACTCATACTTGATGCCTTCCTTTATAGATATGTTTTTTCCATTCAGTTTTTTGTCTTTTAATCTTTTTTTAAATTCTTCAACTAGTATTTTAGCTTCTTCGGATAATTTTGTTGTATATGCAAAAAGGATAGTTTCTGTATTTTTAATATCTTCCGGTAAGTAAGTTTCTGTATATTTGATATGTTTAGGAAAATAGAAATCTCTATTATATTTTATACTGATATTGTCGTAATTTTCTAGTCCCTTAATTTTTTGTGTAAGAACAAAGCTTACATAATCTTTATCAGTTTTTTTATCGTTCTCTTTATTGGAATAATATTCACAAAGCAGAATTATTTTTAGAATGTCTGTAAGAGGCGGCATGTAAATAGTTATGTTATGAGGATATTTAGTTAAAGAGTAACATAGACTTTTTAGTTGATTGCAATGATCATCATGCAAATGCGAAATAAAAATATCCAGTTTTTGGCAACCACGAAGTTCTTCTAGTATATGTTGGAAAATTCCATTCCAATCAACATTATCTCCATATCCGCCGCAGTCATAGATATAAGCATAATCTCCGATTATCCCTAAATGTAATCCACCTTGACCGACAGGATATTGTATATGCTGAATTTTACCCATATCACACCAACAACTATATTTAACTAAAACTTTTATAATATCCACTATTACTACAAAATAACATTTAAATCAATTTATTTTTATAGCTTTATACAGCCTAACTAATTATCAATAAGCTGCCACACGACGTCAAAAAAAACTGTAAAATATGCGGAACCAGCCTCACTCCATAAGTTAATTACTAAGACAATGTGCTGTAATAAGAAAAACATCTTTACTTTCCGATTATCTTTAGCTAAAATAGATGTTGGATAGGCGATAGTCTGTCTGGGGTGTCGTAGCCTCTGTTCATTCGTCTGTTTCACAGACGTTAATAAAGTGTGCCTTCTGGCTTTAAAGCTGGAAGGTAGCAAAATATGCTATATTCGCAATAGCTAATATGCTACACTATCTAATGAACATAGTTACGAACTTCCAGCTGTCTCGCCGACAGCTTTTTTGTTACACGAAAAATAATGAAAGGAAGTTACGATGAAACAAAATCAATTAGGCAGAAGTATGATAGAAATGCTCGGCGTACTGGCAATAATTGCAGTTTTAAGCGTCGGCGGAATTGCTGGTTACTCTAAAGCCATGCTGATGTGGCATTCAAATAAGCAGAAAGACTTACTGGCAACGCTTATCAATAATGCTATCACGCTTAAACCCAATTTATCTACTTTGAGGGAAAATCGTTCGCAGACTATTACTGATGTTTTTATTGCGATGGGCGGTGTACCGGAGGGCTTTACCTATCAAAACAATGTGATATATGATGCCGATAATAATTCAATCAGCATAACTTACGGGATTGAGTATGATAGGCAAAGAGATGATTCTTTGGTAAAAGTATTTAAATATGCTATCAGAATCAGCGCTATTGAGGGAACAGGCAAGCTTTCCATATCTATGAAAGAGTATTGCAAAAATTTGATTATGGCTGCTCAGTCAGCGCCGAATGAAGTTCTGTCTGTAGATTTTTCCAGCATAGATTCTGATTCTTGGTCAGGCACCAGCGGAGCTTTGATTTTTAACCGCAGCACCCGAGGGCAGACCTCTCCGGCGCAGATAAATGAACGCTGCAATATTGCCATTAAAGAGAATGGGCGAGGGTATTTTAGAATTTTACTGAATCCTAATTAAATAGTTTTAAATTATAAATATACTATAAAACCTCTAATAGGCTATGTCCACGCAATAGAATTAACCGAAAAAATTAAATATATGCATTATATAAAAGCCTGATGTTTTGAGGCATCAGGCTCTTATAAAAATCAGCGTTCAAGTTTTTTATAGCGGATGCGGTGCGGGTTGCAGGCGTCTTCGCCGAGGCGGGCTTTTTTATCTTTTTCATAATCTTCAAAATTGCCCTCAAACCATTCCACATGCCCGTTGTCTTCATAGGCCAAAATATGGGTGGCTAGTCTGTCTAAAAACCATCGGTCATGTGAGGTTACCAGCACACATCCCGGATAGTTGTTGATACCTTCTTCCAGCGAGCGCAGGGTGTCAACATCCAAATCGTTGGTAGGTTCGTCCAGCAGAATCACGTTTGCGCCTTTACGCAGCATTTTTGCCAGATGCACGCGGTTGCGTTCGCCGCCGGAAAGCTGTCCGACTTTCTTTTGCTGGTCAGAGCCTTTAAAGTTAAATTGTCCGACATAGGCGCGGGAAGATACTTCATTTTTGCCCAGCTGAATCATATCCAAGCCGTCGGAAACTTCCTCCCAGACGTTTTTATCCGGATTCAGCTCGTCGCGGGATTGGTCTACATAGCCAAGGTCAACCGAATCGCCGATGCGAATCTCGCCGGAATCCGGCTTTTCCTGTCCGGTAATCATTTTAAATAAGGTAGTTTTGCCGGCGCCGTTAGGTCCAATAATGCCGACAATCGCACCCTTTGGAATTTTGAAAGACAAATCATCAATTAAAACTTTGTCGCCGAAAGCTTTGCTGATGTGGCTGGCTTCTATAACTAAATCGCCTAAACGCTCCGTCATCGGAATATTGATATGAGCCGTGCTGATTTTCTCGCGTCCGGCCTGCGACAGCAGCTCATCATAAGCATTGATACGGGCTTTAGATTTTGCCTGACGGGCTTTAGGATTTTTGTGAATCCATTCCAGCTCCAGCGCCAAAGTACGCTGGCGGGCATTTTCTTCACGAGCCTCCTGAGCCAGACGCTTTTCTTTTTGCTCCAGCCAAGAAGTGTAGTTGCCCTCATACGGAATGCCTTGGCCGCGGTCTAGTTCCAGAATCCAGCCGGTTACATTATCCAAGAAATAGCGGTCGTGCGTCACCATAACCACGGTTCCGTTATAGTCTTTAAGGTGGTGTTCAAGCCAGGCTACGGATTCGGCGTCTAAATGGTTGGTCGGTTCATCCAAAAGCAGCAAGTCCGGCTTTTGCAGAAGCAAGCGGCACAAAGCCACGCGGCGCTTTTCTCCGCCGGAAAGCTTGGTTACATCGGCATCGGCCGGCGGACAGCGCAGGGCGTCCATGGCAATCTGCACGGTGCGCTCAATATCCCAGCCGTTGCAGGCATCTATTTTTTCCTGCAGCTCGGCTTGCTCTTCTATGAGTGCATTCATTTCATCATCGGTCATCGGCTCGGCAAATTTAGCCGAAACTTCTTCAAAACGCTGTAAAAGCTGCTGAGTTTCGCCCAAGCCGTCCATAACATTCTGCATTACATTTTTGCCGGGATCCAGCTGCGGTTCTTGCTCCAAGTAGCCGATTTTTACGCCGTCGGCAGCCCAAGCTTCGCCGCTGAACTCTTTATCTATGCCGGCCATGATTTTAAGCAAAGTAGATTTACCGGCGCCGTTAACGCCCAATACACCGATTTTAGCTCCGGGGAAAAATGAGAGCGTGATATTTTTAAAGAGTTCTCTCCCTCCAGGTAAAACTTTAGTAAGGTTTTGCATAACAAAAATGTATTGGTACGAAGCCATTATATTCTCCTGTTTAGTTAAATTGGTTAGCGTAGCGGCTGTAGTTAGAATCTTTTAATTCCAGCTTTGGCGCATTTTGCCTGTTTTTTTCAGCATTTGCAAGTGCTTTTTTATAGGTTGCCAAAGCTTTATCATAAACCTGCGGGTCATTTTTGTATAAGCTGGAAGCGTCATAAAGCTTGCGCGGGGTTAGCATGGTGCCGTCATAAAGCTTGATTTTGCCGTCGGCATACAGCGTGGTCTGAAAGATTTTTTGGCGGTTAAAGTTATATACTATCTGGTCGCAGCCGGCGTAATCTGTTTCATAAACATTTGACATGGAGCTGATTTTAGCTTCGTTATAAGTCTGCATTGCTTGCTGCTGAAGCGCATCGCTGGGCGATTTTGTTACCAGCAAAGCCCGTGCCAAAAGCTCGTATTTTTGATATTTGCGGGCGCGGCAAGCCAGACCTTGGCCGGCAATATAGCCCAGCTGCTGCATCTCTTCTAAATATGTAAGATCTTTGGCGGCAGAATTTTGAACAACCAAGCCATAAAATAAAATACTCAGCAAAATCAACTTTTTCATTGTTTTTTATCCTCTTTATAATAAGCATATATATAATGATATAGGCCTAAAAAATAAAATATATCTTAATTTTGTGGAAATATATAAAAAGAATGCTTGACATTTGCAGATAAATAGCTTATTTTGCGCTCAAAATGTTTTGTAAAGGATAAGAAAAATGAAATGTTTCAGTTCGTTAAAATCTAAAAAAGAACGCGATAAGGACTGCAAAGTTGTTCGCCGTAAAGGACGCGTTTATGTGATTAACAAAAAGAACCCGAAGCTGAAAGCTCGTCAGGGTTAATATAAAAAGCACAATTCAAAAAAGGTTCTCAAGCGAGAGCCTTTTTTATTGTACTAAGTATAAAAAAACATTTGCACTATATCTTCTTGCTGTGTATATACTTATCTTGTTACTTATAAATAGGTGGTATAATACATGGAATGGAATAAGATATATAATGAAGATTGTACTAAAGGACTGCTGAAAGTGGCTGATAAAAGTGCAGACATAATTATAGCAGACCCGCCATATAATATAGGTATGGACTTTGGCAACAATCATGATAATTTATCTATCGAAGACTACAAATCATGGTGTTCTGTTTGGCTTAAAGAGTGTCTAAGAATCTTAAAACCAAACGGAACTATGTATGTTTATGGTTTTAGTGAAATTTTAGCCCATATATCTACGTTATTGCCAATGGATAAGCAAAGATGGTTAATATGGCATTATACTAATAAAAATGTTCCGTCACTAAATTTTTGGCAAAGAAGTCATGAATCTATAATTTGTGTTTGGAAAGACAAACCAGTTTTCAACAGAGATGCTGTCCGTGAGCCGTATACTGAGAATTTTTTAAAAAACTCAGCTGGTAAAATAAGGACAAATACAAAAGGACGTTTTTCACAAGGAAAAATAAGTACCATTTATACAGCACATCCTAATGGTGCTTTACCTAGAGATGTATTTAACATATCAACGTTAGCAGGAGGGGCTGCTTTAACTCAGCGAGCAATTTATTGTAAAACTTGTGATAAATTGATATTACCAAAAGAAAAATATCTTCATGATACTCATAATTTGATTATACATCCAACTCAAAAACCTTTATATTTAACAAATAAACTTATACAGGCAGCAAAGCCAAATACGGTTAATTTTAGTGTAATAGTGCCTTTTGCAGGTAGTGGTTCCGAATGTTTAGCAACTATTTTAAATAACGGCAAATATATAGGATTTGAAATAAATCCTGATTATGTTTTGTTAGCAGAACATTTTATAAAGAATAATTTTATTTTAGATATGTTTTTAATCATAGAATAATTTTATTAAATTACATGTTTTTTACACCCCGATTCCCGTCTTATTTACCC
>SAMEA3663093__coassemble_939_pt1 | contig 13000 bp, 13 predicted proteins | sample SAMEA3663093__metabat2_high_PE_008 | metagenome-assembled genome bin SAMEA3663093 (sample SAMEA3663093) | pig gut metagenome | biome: pig gut; feature: pig-associated habitat; material: faeces | place: France | collected 2012
ATTCCTGCCGTAAAAATGGATAATCCTGCAGAAAAAATACGGCAGTTAATCAACAGCAAAGAAAAATTTTCAAATAAATACGCCTATCTTTTGCATAAGCTGTACCCTGTGACTTACCGCATATCTTTTTGGAATGAATTTAAGCAAAAGAAACTCATTGGAAACTTTTCTGAAGTTATGCAAGATGCCAATGTAGAAAATGTAGATATTCTGGAAACAGCCAAAAAACTGACAGCAGAGCAAAAATCTGAGCTGTTTAAGATTCTTGATTTTGATGCGGATTTTTATAAGGAAATAATCAAAAACAAAAAAGTTCATTTTTTTGTGATAGCTCATTATCTTACATATGATGACAAAGATTTGCAGGCTTGGTTTAAGCAGCATAATAATCCGGACGACGTACTGTTTATAAAAGGAAACAACGATATGTTGAATAATCGGCTTATTCCGGCGTATGTGTTTCCGAATCAGATTCCATTTGAAATTCTGATTATCAGCGGCTTGACGCCGAACAGCGTTTCCGGTGTGGCTTCTTCGCTGTTTTATGCTTTGCCGGCAGAAAATATAGGGTACATCATTTATGATGAAAAAGACCAAAATGCGGGAATTATAAAACAGCTGAAAAATCTGACGGATAAGCAGATAAAAATTTCGGATGTTAAATTTTTTCAGGATGAACAGCCGGCAAAATAAACAATATCTGTTATAAATTTCAGAAACAGCTTGTTTTTAGCGCGGGGTTTTATATACTTAACAGCATGAAAAAGTTAGATAAAACAGAAATTGTGCGCCGTCTGAAAGATGACGCCGGACAAGAAGAGCTTTTGAAAGAAGCCGATGAGGTTCGCCGCAGATATGTGGGCGATGAGGTGCATCTGCGCGGACTTATAGAGTTTTCCAACATCTGCCGCAATAATTGCATGTATTGCGGAATCCGCCGCGATAACAAGTGCTTAAACCGCTACCGTATGACAGAGGAAGAGCTGATAGAAACCGCCCGCCGCGGCGCGGAATTGGGCTTTAAGACCATTGTCATGCAGTCCGGCGAAGATATGTATTACAGCGCCGAGCGGATGTGCCGCATTGTGGAAGCCATCAAAAAGTTTGATGTTGCGATAACGCTTAGCATGGGCGAGCGGAGCTATGAAGAATATAAAGCCTTTAAAGAAGCCGGAGCCGACCGCTATTTGATGCGCATAGAAACCACTGATAAGGATTTGTATCATAAGCTTGATCCGGAAATGAGCTGGCAGCACCGCTATGAATGCTTGCTTATGCTCAAAGAACTGGGCTATGAGCTGGGGTCGGGCAGCATGGTCGGCCTGCCGGGGCAAAGTATTGAATCTATTGCCGATGACTTGCTGTTTATGCAGGAGCTGAAAGTGGATATGGCGGGCATTGGTCCGTTTATTCCGCATCAGCAGACGCCGCTGAAAGACGCCGCCGGCGGTACGCTGGATTTAGCGCTGCGGACAATGGCTTTAATGCGGATTATGCTGCCGGATATCAATATTCCAGCGACTACAGCAATGGAGAGCCTGCATCCGCAGGGACGGATTAAGGCTTTGCGCGGCGGGGCGAATGTGGTTATGCCTAACATCACAGAGGGCGAATACCGCAAGCTTTATGAACTATACCCCGGAAAAATCTGCGTGGACGATACTCCGGCGCATTGCCGCAGCTGCATCGGGCTGAAAATTATGAGTATCGGGCGGACAATCGGGCAGGGCTACGGCAGCCATAAAAAAGTGTCTGAACAGAAAGGATGTTAAAAATGAAAAATTGGTGTTTTATTTTTGCTTTGTTATTAGCGGTTTCAGCGTCGGCGCAGCCGCTTTTGATTGATGAAGAGGCCGAGCCTGCAGCTGAAAACAACGGCAAGCCGGAAATGCTTTCGGCAGAAAACGGCGGAAATACCGAAAGCGGCGCGGAGGCTGCTCCGGCAGAGGGCGAAGCGGCGGCGGAAGAAAATGCCGATGAAAACGCCAATCCGGAAGAGCCGGAGCCGAAGCCGGTGGAATATCTCCCGAATCCGAGTAATTTTTCGGCGGATTTCATGAGTTCGCTTTATCAATGCCAGTCGGCAAAAGAACAGCAGAATTTAGCCAGTTTTGAAGAAGTTTCGGTTATCGGCAGCGTCAGCGGGCGCTGTCAGCTGAAGTATGATGATTTTATTTTGGCGATTCCTAGCGAGCTTTTGCCGAATATCCACAGCATGAGCGATATCCGTCAGCTGCTGCTGAACAATGACATTGCCCATTATCAGCCGCAATATGAATACGCAGGGCTGCTGCAGGAGCTGAATATCTGCAGCAAAAGCAGCGGCGGACACAGCGCCTATCTGCACCGCCAATTCCGCAACGACGTGGCAATTACCAAGGGCTTGACTTCTAAGGTAGAAAACGGCGGCTGCACGATTCGTCTTCTGAATCAGCTGAATATGAACGATAGTTTTCGCGATTACAGCGTTATCTGCCGCATTCCGGCAAACGATATGCAGCTGATTTTGGGCGCTTATTCCGATTTGCTGACAAATCCGAACGCCTCCGATGAAGCCTATAAAAAAGCCGATGCCGAAATTATGTTCCGCTTGCAGCAGGTGGGCTATTGCCAAAAGCCGAAACTATAAAAACATACCCTTTTTTATTTGACAATGTATTAAAATTTGTCTAATATAACGGCAGATTTTAATTATTAAACTTTAGATTTATGGAATTTTTTATTTTTGTTTTTGTTGCTCTGATTTTGGTCGGGCTGAGTATGTGGGCGTATGAGTGGTATATTTCTAAGCGCAAAAAGCAGCCTAAACCGGCGGAAGAATATGAAGCCGCGCAGCCTGAAACACAGGAATATATTGAAAAATGCTGTGAAAAAGGACGCAAAGCCTCATTTATCCTGAAGTATTGTTCGCCTAAAAAGCTTATGATAGTTTTAGGCGCCGGTGTTGTTATTTGTGCGGTAATGTACATTATTTATCAAAGTTTAGGCAATGGAGTTGATGTTCCGCACGATGAGACGACTGAAATTGTAGAAATACAAAATGAGGATAGGACTGTGTTTTTCAAACTTGCCAACGGCCATGTTTTGTCGCTTCATCTGTCAAAACCGGAAGATGCTATTAACGGAACAGACGGCAAGAGCATAACCATTAACCTCGGCGACACCTTGACAGCCTGGGATTCAGAAGAATTTATCTATGAATCGGCTCAGGAAAATGATGAGTTTAAATAAGCTTATCAGCTTAAAAAAAGACTGTGTTTTTTTATAAACACGGTCTTTTTTTGTTTGACAAACTAATGATATTTGTCTATACTTGCCGCGAATTTTGATTATTAACTAATTTATATTTTTATGGCAAAGTTAAATTATTTTGAGTTGATGACTGATGTAAACGATAAGTGCTTGTCTGAGGAGAATTTCGCGCTGCTTTGCGAGGATTATTGCTCCCGTAAGACCATTTCCGCGGCTCAAATCATCCAAAAGAAGTGGAAGCAATCTAAAGCCGGGCAAATTACCGAGTCGCTTGATAATTACGGCGGCGAGGTCTATAGCAGCAATTTGTGGAGTTTGTACTTTGAAGTAAAAGAGGATAGAGAATTTCACAAAGAAGTTGAAGATTTGCTTTTTGAACGCGCTTGCCGCGAGCAGCAGGTTTTTGACAAGCTGCCTCATTCTTTGAGCAGCGAAAGCGAAATACGGCTTGTCAGCCTGCGCACCGGCGATATTGTTCCGGATTTGGATTGGGCTGTTGCCGCCACGTCGTATGCTATTTTTGCTGATACTCCGAATGTGGGGGCAGGGAAGCTCAAACATAATAAAGAAGATGAGCTGATTGCAATTCACCGTTTCCAGCTGGATGCGATGTTTAGCAATCTTAAATCTTATTTAGCCAAGTTTCCGCTTTCTAAGCCGGCCTTGCTGCAGCTGATTGACATTGCGCAAAACGGGCAGCGCACGCAGGCTCCGCATTTCAGCTATGATTATCTGAGCTTAGCGGTCAAAACCCTTGCTTTGTATGATGATTATGATGCGCTGGACAAGGAAGAAATTCAGCTCAAACTGCTGAATATCACTATCTGGAGCAAAGAGCGTAAATGCGCGGTTTATCCGCTGAAGCGCTTTGCTTTGGGGCGCTACAGTATGGAAGCTGCTTTGTCCGAAACAATGGTTAACATCTTGCTGAAGCATCAGGATGTGGACTTTATCCGTGAAGTGCTATCGCACAGCTGGCTCGGTGTCGGACGTGAGGCGGTTTTGCGGAAGTATCCCGAGCTGAATGCCGAGGTTCTGCTTTCGGATTTGGCGCACGAGGCTTGTCTCTCTAATCCGGCCGAAAAAAGATATTCCGTATCTGCGGAGTATTGGAAGTTGGCGCTGGGCAACCGTGAAAGCAGCCGACGTGAATTGCAGCCGAATATTCCGCAGCGTGAGCTGTCAGTTTTGAATTTGTGCCTGCGTTTGTACAACACTTATTCAGACTGTCATTTTGACTCGGAAAACCGCAGTCAGATACTGAATGAAGCAATTCACTATTGCGAGGTTTTCGGAATTAGAACGCTTAAGTCCTATATTCCGCAGCTGCAAGAAGCGGCTGAAGAAGAAAAACACCGCATTTATTGCTTGTAAAATGTAAAAAAAAAGACTCTGTATGCAAAATACAGAGTCTTTTTTTGTGCGGAGCTAGTTTTTAAAATCTGCTTCAAAATCTTCCATTTCCTGCTCGTGCTCCAGTTCTTCTTTGAGAATTTTGCGGGAAATGCGGAAAGTTTCATAATCTTTGCCCTCAGTCATTTCGCACAGGCGCTGATAACGCTCAACCGCGCAGCGCTCCGAAGCCAGATTTTCTTTAACCAGCGTCTGCACATCCGTAACTTTCGGAGGTATATAGCGACAGCGCGCCAAACGCCCCCAATCTTCCGGACTTAGCGCCGGCGTGCCGCCCAGCTGCAGAATGCGGTTAGCCAGCCAATCGGCGTGTTTCAGCTCCTCTCCGGCGTGTTCTTCAAATTCCTTTACCACGCTCGGACGCTCCGGACCGTACGCCAGTTTGGCACCGAGCCAATATTGATAGTAGGCCAGCCACTCTTCGGCATATGCCTCATTCAGAACTTTCAGCAGTTCATCCAAGTCCAGTTTGATAATTTTTTTAGCCATTTCACCCATTTTATCTCTCCTAAAATATTGCATCAGCACATACATAATCACTAAGCAAACAGAATCAACGTTTACGACTATTTAATATTTAGAGGTTAGACTTAAAGCTATGTAAAAGGAGAAATATTATGGTTTTGGCGGCTCCCAGCCTGTTGGCGGCAAATTTCAGATGTTTGGCAGACGAGGTGCAAAAGGTTGAACAAGCCGGCGCGGATTGGCTGCATTTAGACATTATGGACGGGCATTTTGTGCCTAATTTAAGCTTTGGCGCCGATGTGGTAAAGCAGCTGCGTCCGGTCAGCAAGCTGTTTTTTGACGTGCATTTAATGGTGCAGGAGCCAAGCAATTTTCTGCCGCAGTTTTTGCACAGCGGCGCCGATTTGATTACCGTGCATTATGAAGCGTGTTCCGATTTGCACGCGGTGCTGGCGCAAATCAAAGCCGCGGGCTTAAAAGCCGGCGTTTCGCTCAAGCCTAAGACTCCGGCTGGTGTTTTGCAGCCGTATCTGGCGGAAATTGACAATATTTTAATTATGACGGTGGAGCCGGGGTTCGGTGGGCAGAAATTTATGGCAGAGATGCTGCCGAAAATCGCCGAGGCTTCTAAAATGGCGGCGGCGCGCGGCATAACCGTTGAAGTTGACGGCGGCATAAATCCGGAAACCGCCAAGCTTTGCGTAGAGCAGGGGGCGGAAGTTCTGGTTGCCGGCAGCGCTGTGTTTAAGAGCGATAATCCGTCGGAAGTTATCCGGCAGCTGCATAGTTTGGGAGAAAAATAATGGCAACGATTATGATTGTGGAAGACGAGCAGGCAATAGTGCTGCTGCTGAAATATAACTTAGAAAAAAACGGCTATGAAACAATTACCGTATCGCATGGCAATCGGGTGGTCGCCGCGGTTGAAAAATATCTGCCGTCGCTGATTCTGCTGGACTGGATGCTGCCGGAAATGTCGGGGCTGGAGCTGTGCAAAATCATCCGCAATAATCCGGAGCTGAAAAATATTCCGATTATTATGCTGACTGCCAAAAGTCAGGAAGAAGACAAGGTTATCGGGCTTTCGGCCGGCGCGGACGACTATGTGACCAAGCCGTTTTCGGTGCCAGAGCTGCTGGCGCGCATAAAGACCAATCTGCGCCGCGTCAGCACCACCAGCCAGCCGGTAAAGAAAGAATACGTTTTTCAGGATATTCGTTTAGACGCGGTAGAAAAAAAGGTTTTCCGCGGCGAAAACTATGTGCGTCTGGGACCGACCGAGTTCCGGATTTTAAAGCTGCTGATAGCCAATCCGCGTCAGGTTTTTTCGCGTGAAGATTTGCTGAAAGAGGTTTGGGGCAACAGCGTATATGTGGAAATGCGCACGGTAGATGTGCATATACGCCGCCTGCGCAAAGCTTTAAACGAATTCGGCGCCGACTACATCCGCACCATCCGCGCCACCGGCTATTCCATTGACGACCACGAGGTAGAAGCGGAATAATAAAAACGGGCAGAGAATTTCTGCCCTGTATTTTATCTTGAGAACAAATTCGTAAGCTTATTCCATACGCCTTTTTCAATCGGCTTTTGCTGTTTTTTCTCGGAAGCCGGTTTCTGTTGGCTTTGGGCTGTTTTAATGCCGCGCAGTTCCGCCACGCGCTGAGCTGTAACCGGTTTTTGCTGCGGTTTTGGAGCTTGCGCCTTTTTAGCTTGTTCTGCAGCCTGCTGCTTTTTTGTCTCATTTATGGCTTGTTTGGTGTCGGCCACCGCCAGACCGCAGTCAATGCCGGTGCTGACAAGAGTTCCGACGCCCGGAACACAGCCGGCCGCGCCGGAGCATACCTCGCCGACGGCTTTGCCCCATTCGCCTTTTTTAGCGCGCTCATAGGCAAAGTATAAACCAGAGCCCAGACTAACCAGCGGAATTTTCTTCAAAACAGCCTTGCCGGCCGCTTTGCCTGCTGCTTTAGCGCCGGCTTTTACCGCAGCCTTGGTTGCAGCCTTTTCAGCAGATTTGGCAGTAGCTTTTTGAGCGGCTTTTTTAGTCAAGTTATGCTCAGCAACTTTGGTTACGACTTTTTCCGTGCCTTTAGACAAGCCTTTTGCCGCCAGATTCATGCCGCCGGCAGTAGCCGCTCCCTGAATTGCGGCGTGGACGGTGCCTTTAGCCATGGTGGCGGCCGCGCCTTTTTTATCGCCGCTTTTATATTGCTCGTAGGCAGTTACACCGGTGGCGGCAATAGCTGCAGTCGGCACCACTCCGGCCGCGCCGACAACTTTTGCGCCGACTTTGTTTTTAGGACGCCAGCTGTCAATTTTGTTAATAGTCCGGCCGGCGGCGTTGTCGTTTAGAACTTTGCCGGCTTTTTCCAAAGTATTGTCAATGCTGTTGCTGACGGCAGAAACTTTGCTGCCTAAGCCGCTGCTTTCTTTTTGAGCTTTCAGGGTATTATGCAAATCTCCGTTGACCGCCGGAGTTTTTGCTGGAGCATTCTTTGCTTGCTGCGCAGTTTCCGTCTGCTGTTTTAAGGTTTCTTTCAGCTCCGGCGTATTTTCATTCGCAGCCGTTTTTACCGCAGGTTCAGGCTGCTCTGTAACTTTTTTATCTATATTTAGCCATTTATCATTTCTGGCTTTATCTAAATTTCTATATTGGTCGCATAATTGCTCTCCGTTGGATAACATTACGCCAAGCCCTACATCATTGCCTTTATAATATAATTTATCGGCAAGCTTTTCATCTTTAGAAATAATATAGACGTCATTGTCAAAATAAGCAGCTACAACACCATTATTTCTGCCATATACAACTTTGCTTTGCGTGTTTGCTATTTCTTTTGCTCCGTCTTCAAAGTAAGATTTAATACTTCGGGAACCATCATTGTATGTGGTATGTAAATTGTCATCTTTTGTAAACATCATATAGGAATCTTTATCAATTCCCCACGAAGTTAGCAGTTTTTCAGTTTCTTTGCATTTTTTGTAGGACTCAACAGAGTTAAATCTTGCAAGTTCTTTATTTTTCTCAGCTAACATTCTATGCAAAGTATTATTTTCATTATATAGAATAGCTTTGGGTTTGTTATTATCATCTGTTATAATAGTAAAATAACTGTCAGGAATTGTTGTTTTAGCTAGTGCTTCTTCAGATATGGTTATACTTTTTAGGTTTGGATAATAAGGGAGTTTTTCAGGTAGTTTGACATTTTTATCAAAAGTTACATCTCCCTTTAAAATCATATTAACATTTTCTAGATTTATATTACCTTTTATATCTGCATTATCAAAAGTGACGTTATCAGGTAATTTACAACCTTCTGAAAAGTGTGTTTCTCCGGATATTGTCAGATTTTTTACATTTTCCAAGTTTACGTTTTTAGGCAAGTATGAATCTGAAATTTCACAATAGTTTCCTATTACATCAACATTGTTTGTAAATTCCATATTGTCTAAAGATATTTTACCTGAAGCATAAATATCTTTTACATCTAAAGGCTTATCAGACTTTAAATGTGCGTTTTTTAACTTTAAAGTTTCTAAAGAAACATGGTCTTTTAGATGTATATCTCCGGATAATGTGCCGTCATAGCTATTTACATTTTCTAATGCAGCATTTCTTAAAATCACATTATCGGAAAATTTATCTAAAATATCTTGGTTTACAGTACCTGTAAGCAGTACAGAGGGGAGATAGTCATGTTTTTTTGAAATATATTTATCATTATAATCTTCCGGAGATATTTGCTGAATATGATAATTTCTTTTTGTATAGGAGTTTGCTGTTTCATTTTTTGCAGCAAGTTCTAAAAGAGCGTTTTGCCTATCTCTTTCAACAGGATTTCTAACAGTAAACTCTAAAGTATGTAATTTAGCAAAATTTTCCCAATCTTTAGATAAGTAGCCGTTTTCATTTGCAATTTTGCAAATTTTACCGTCAACATTAAGATAAATTCCCTTTAATTTATTTCTGTGTTCATAAATAGGTGTCTCACAACCAATAGAAGCTCCGCTTATATCAAATCCTTTTATACCGTTTTCAATTTGATAGTCGTTATAATATTTTTGATTGGGAGCTGCTTCATATTCATAAAGAAAACCATATTGTTTACCGTCAACAGGTTTATAGCTTCTTAGTTCACCGGAATAACGTTTTGCAGTAGCAAAGTCTGATGAACCATAAAGAAAATCTTTTGTACATGCTCTGGATAAAACAGCATATGGGTTATTTCCTGTTGTACCGCCTCTGTAGATTGATTTTCCATAATTTTCTTTCGTATATTTATTTATGTCATCTTCTGAAATCACATTATTTTCAGCATTTTTCAGTTGCTTGCTTACAAAATCTTCAAAAGATTGATTACCTAAAATACTTTTGTCAGCATGAGAGGCTGAGTCTACATTGTCTCTATAATATCCGGTGTCTTCAACACATTTTACAAAACTGCTTTTTACCTTAGGATGAGCGTATCCATAAATATTTATATCATTAGCTTTTAATTCGTCAACAACATCGGACAGCATGGCTAAAGCTTCATCAGATTTTAAATATGGGAGCTTTAATCCGGTATCAGATATATATATTTTAGATGGGTCAGCTTCTGATAAAGTGACATCAAAATTGTGTGAAGATAAAATGTTAAATATTTTTTGCTTTTCTTTAGGGGATAATTGTAAACTTTCAGCATCCATATTCGGAGCAGGTCTTTCATCTGGATCTATTATTTCTAAAGAAATAGAACAAGGTTCGGACAAACCTAAAAAAGTTCCATAATCTTTGACGGCGCTGCCATCTTTTTCAATATTCAATATATGCTCAAGTTCATCCTGATACAAAGAATTTGAAAGAATGTTGTCTAAATAATCTTGTGTTATAGCCATGTTATTCTCCAATTTCTCTCAGTTTAGCAGACCGGCGGGATGTTTGCAAGCGTTTTCGGAAAAATAGACAAGATTTGTCATATTTTTGCAACAAATCAGCGGCTGAGGGTTAAAATGCTTGACAAGCGACTATTTAAATTATATGTAGCCTTAAAATGTTTTGTAATCCTCATCGGAGGGCAAAAGCCGGATAAGGTGACTGGGTAAAACCAATTATTATGCCGGCCTTTTTTGTGTTTAAATTTTCACTTATGGTGATTTTATGAACTTTGGAACAGAAAAAATTTCAACGTTATTTCAAAAAATTTTTATTCCGACTTTGCTGGGGATGATTAGCCTTTGCGCCATTACCGCTGTAGACGGCATGTTCGTGGGACACAGCGTGGGCAGCGACGGTATTGCCGCCATCAACATCACGGCGCCGCTGTTTATGATTTTTACCGGTATCGGACTAATGTCGGGCATCGGCAGCTCTTGCTTCTTTGGCGCTGGCCCGCGGCAAAATAAAAGCCGCCCGCCTCAATGTAACGCAGTCGCTGCTGTTTGTTTCAATCTTTGCTTTAATTTTATCGGCCTTAATGTTTGTTTTTGCAGATAAAACTTCATATTTGCTTAGAACGTCCGACTATTTGCTGCCCTATGTTAAAACTTATCTGTTGTGGATTTTGCCGTCATTTCTTTTTTTGATGTGGTCATCGCTTGGGCTGTTTATTATCCGCCTAGACGGCGCGCCGAAACTTGCTATGTGGTTTACGGTAATAGAGTCTGTTGCCAACACCTTTTTAGACTGGCTGTTTATGTTTCCGTTCGGCTGGGGACTGATGGGAGCCGCGTTTGCTTCCACACTATCTACGGTTATCGGCGGTGTTTGGGTGCTTGGATATTTGCTGTGGAATGCTGAAACTCTGCGCCTTTATCCGATAAAAATCGGCCTGCGCGGTTTTTCGCTTTTTGCAAAAGGCATTCTTAACCAGTGCCGTATCGGTTCTTCGGCCATGCTGGGCGAAGCGACAATGGCGGTGCTGATGTTTGTCGGCAACCATGTTTTTATGCAATATTTGGGCGATAACGGAGTCGGGGCGTTCGGCGTCTGCTGCTACTATGCGCCGTTTGTGTTTACGGTTGGCAATGCCATTGCGCAGTCTGCACAGCCGATTATCAGCTATAACTTCGGCTTGGGCGATTGGCAGCGCGTTAAATCTATGGTGAAAATCGCGCTGGCCACGGCCTTGGGCTTTGGAATTTTGACAACTGCCATATTTACGGTTTTGCCGCATTTTATGGTCGGATTGTTCCTGAAAGACGGCAATCCGGCGGCCGAATTGGCAATTTACGGTTTTCCGTATTTTGCGGCTGGGTTTACGTTTTTTATTTTGAACTTAACCTCTATCGGCTATTTTCAGAGTCTGGAGCGAATTAAACCTGCAACATTTTTTGCGATATTGCGCGGATTTGTTTTTTTGGTTCCGTCATTTGTCTTGTTGCCAAAAGTTTTGGGTATACAAGGAATTTGGCTGGCGATGCCTATGTCAGAATGCTTGACTTTTGCTATGATTGCGCTGTATTATCTGAAACAGCATTATCAGCAGAGAACGGAGAAAAAATGAGGGTTTTGCTATCAATAAAACCTAAATATGCTGAAAAAATTTTCAGCGGTGTAAAACGTTACGAGTTTCGTAAACAGGCATTTAAAAAACCTGTGGATGTTGTTGTTTTATACGCGACTAAACCGGTTGGCAAAATTGTCGGCGAGTTCCGGCTGAAAGCCGTACACAGCGGCGCACCGGATGAAATTTGGCGGCTGACTGAGCAGTTTTCGGGCATCAGCCATGATTTTTATGCCGCTTATTATAAAAAACGCGGCAAGGCGTATGCTTTGGAAATTGCCGCGCCGAAACGCTATAAAAAGCCGATTGAGCCAACGGAATTTATGGCTGATTTTTCTGCCCCGCAGTCATTCCGCTATATTCCTTAAAATGGCTGTTGACGGCAGGCGCAAAATTTTGTAATATTCCAAAAAACGGAAGATTTATCATGGAAAAAATGCCGCATTTACATCAACACGAACATGAAGAGCATCTGCACGATGCGCCGGATGAAAAAGCTTTTGCCCGTACAGCAGAGACTTTTCAGCTGATTTCGGACGCGACAAGGCTGAAGATTCTGTGGCTGCTCTGCCATAATGAAATTTGCGTGAATAATATCGCGGTGTCTGTCAATATGAGTTCTCCGGCGGTTTCGCATCATTTGCGGCTTCTGAAACAATCCGGACTGATTGAAAGCCGCCGCGAGGGCAAAGAAATGTATTATAAACTGGCAGAAACCGCCGAGGCGGCGCTGCTGCATCGGGCTTTGGATGATATTTTAGATATTAAATGCCCGCTCTGAAACGCAAAAAAACTCCGGCTTTATACAAAAGGCGGAGTCTTTTAGATTATCCTGAAAAGGAATTAGTATTCATAACGTATTTCCAAGCGGAAAGGCGATGGCTCTTTCGGCTGAAAATAATAGCCTAAAGCTTGATGGTTTTCGGCTAAAATACGCCAAACCCCAGGAACCGTAGAAACAATTTCCAGCATCGGAACCTTGTTTATAGACCAAACCGACTTGCTGCAGTATTTGCCGTTGAAGGTCATGGAATAGTTACTGTGGCTGACACGCTGTCCTTTTACGCATTTCAAAGGAATAACTTTGTTTTCCTTTAACTCATTAAGTTCAAATTTCTGTGCCATAATTATAAAATTTTAGTAAAACAAAATAATTGAAAATGTAATGACGGTATAGCGCGGCAAAACTAAAAAGTAAAGAACTTTCAGTGAGTTTTTTCGGCATTTTTCTCTGCGCCGCGATGTACAAGATTTTGGGTAGTGTCTTTAGTTTTTTCCCAAGCTTCAGACGACATCTCTTTGCTTTTATCCCAGATTTCTTCGGATTTCTCAGAAATTTTATGGGCAGCTTTCTGCGAGTTTTCTTTAGTCTTGTCCCAAAG
>SAMEA3663093__coassemble_989_pt1 | contig 12204 bp, 14 predicted proteins | sample SAMEA3663093__metabat2_high_PE_008 | metagenome-assembled genome bin SAMEA3663093 (sample SAMEA3663093) | pig gut metagenome | biome: pig gut; feature: pig-associated habitat; material: faeces | place: France | collected 2012
TGATATCGCATAAAACCAGCTCCCGCGCTAATCCAGCCGCCGCTAAAGAATAGGCGGAGGTGCTGCCGACCAATCCGCTGCCGATTATGGCAATTTTCATGATAATCTCCTTGTTTTTCTGTCTAAATACGGTATATGTAATGACTTTTTTGCAAAAAACAACCCTCTTTATACACCTTTGCTGTTGAAACTAATGTATTGTTTTTTTGTGCTTTTTAGCAGATATAAACAAATTATTTAGGCAAAAATAAAAATAATGCTTGTCAAACCGTATAAAATTGTGCTAACAAAAAGGCACAGGCGATGACGTCTGAAAAAATTGTTTTAATTTTATTGAGGTTAAATTAAATGACTGATACCGCAGAACGCGTTAAAAAGATTGTTGCCAAACATTTAGGTGTTGATGAATCTAAAGTTGTTGAAACAGCTAGTTTCATTGATGACTTGGGTGCAGATAGCTTGGATACAGTTGAATTGGTAATGGCTTTTGAAGAAGAATTCGGTTGCGAAATCCCTGACAAAGCTGCAGAAAAAATTCTGACTGTAAAAGATGCTATTGACTATCTTTCTAAGAATGCGTAAGTCGTAAGGCTTTGTTTAATTAAACTCGCTTTAGTCTATCACGGAACAGCGAGTTTTTTTATAAAATTAACATGAGGTTTTAATATATGAGAAGAGTTGTCGTAACAGGTTTGGGCGTTGTTTCGCCTTTTGGACGCGGCGTAGAATATAACTGGGATTGCCTGATGGCAGGCAAATCCGCTATCCGTAAAATTGAGAATATTGATTTGAAAGATATTCCGGTACACATAGCTGGCCAAGTTCCATTTGGCGAAGGCGAACATGAATTTAATCCGGATACGGTAATGGCTCCAAAAGACCAGAAAAAAGCCGATAAATTTATTTTATACGGTGTTGCCGCCGCTAATGACGCATTGAAAGATGCTAATTACGAGCCAAGCGAATTGAGCGATGAAGAACAATGCCGCGCCGGCGTGATGATTGGTTCCGGTATTGGCGGATTGAATAATATTTATGAAAATTCGGTGTCCTTTAATGAAGTGGGAATTAAACGTATTTCTCCGTTTTTTATTCCGTCTTGCTTGATTAACTTGATTTCAGGTACAGTTTCGATTGATCATAAGCTGCGCGGCCCTAACCACGCTTGTGTAACCGCTTGTTCAACCGGTACGCACGCTATTGGCGATGCTACGCGCATTATTGCTATGGGTGATGCAGATGTTATGGTTGCCGGCGGTGCGGAATCGGCTGTAAACGTTTTAGGTTTGGCCGGATTTGCTCGTATGCATGCAGTGACTGCCGAATTTAATGATGAACCGGAAAAAGCTTCTCGCCCTTGGGATAAACGCCGCAGCGGCTTTGTAATGGGCGAGGGTGCCGGTGTTGTTGTTTTAGAAGAGTTGGAACACGCTAAAGCCCGCGGTGCGCATATTTATGCCGAGGTTGTTGGTTATGGTATGAGCGGCGATGCTCACCACATGACTGCGCCTTGTCCAGATGGCGATGGTGCTTACCGCGCTATGAAAATGGCTGTTAGCCACGCCAAAGAACATGGTGTAGAACTGGAAGATATTAACTACATCAATGCGCATGGTACGTCTACTCCATTGGGTGATTTGGGTGAAGCGCAGGCGGTTCAGCGTTTGTTTGGCGATAAACTGAGTTGCACTTCAATGTCTTCAACAAAATCTTCTATTGGCCACTTGTTGGGTGCAGCCGGTGCAGTTGAGGCTGTTTATACTATCAAAGCCATTGTGGAACAGACTTGTCCGGCAACTTTGAATTTGGAAGATCCTGCCGATGAAGTTAAAGATATTGATTTGGTACCTTTGAAACCTAAGAAAAAGGCTATCAAAGCCGCTATGTCAAATTCATTTGGCTTTGGCGGAACCAACTCGTCTTTGATTTTCAAAAAGTACGAAGATTAAAAAATAAGGAATAAAACTATGAAAAAGCTGTTGTTGTTACTACTGATAATCGGCGGTGCGGCGGCAGCTTTTTTGTATGATTATGCCGTTAATAAACAGCTGGTTATAAAAGAAGATACGTTGTTTTTGGTGCATAAGGGAGATTCGCTGAACAAAATAGCGCAGGCTCTGCAAGACCAGCAGCTTGTTGAAAATAAGCATATTTTTATTTTATATGCCAGACTGCATAGATTATATCCGCAGATAAAAGCCGGAGAATATCTGCTGGAAAAAGATTTTTCTTTGGCGCAGCTGAGGCAAAAGCTGGCGTCCGGCAAAGTATTTTTGCGTAAAATCACATTTCCGGAGGGGGTGACTTCAGCAGAAGTGTCTGGACTTTTGCAAAATGATGAATTTTTAAGCAAAGAAGATTTTGAAACTCCGGCCGAGGGAAGTATTTTGCCGGAAACCTATACTTTTTCCCGCAGCGACAGCCCGAAAAAAATTGTAGCGCAGGCGCAAAAGGCAATGCAGGAGGTTTTGCAGCAGGCTTGGAATGAGCGTGATGAAAATCTGCCTCTGCAGTCTAAAGAAGAGCTGCTGATATTAGCTTCTATAGTGGAAAAAGAAACCGGTATCGGCATGGAGCGCGCGCAGGTGGCGTCGGTTTTTGTGAATCGCCTGCGTTTGGGAATGCTGCTGCAGACCGACCCGACGGTTATTTATGCCGTAACCGGCGGTAAAGAAGAACTTAACCGCTCTTTAACCCGCAAAGATTTAGCAATAGACAGCCCGTATAACACTTATAAATATGCAGGCTTGCCGCCGGCGCCGATTTGCAATCCGGGAAAAGAGGCGATTTTTGCCGCGGCTCATCCGGCTGAAACAAACTATCTGTATTTTGTAGCGTCTGGCAGCGGTGGACATAATTTTGCCGCTACGCTGTCTGAACATAATGAAAATGTGCGCAAGTGGCGTGAATTGAATAAATAAACCTAGACAAAATTATATTTGCGTGCTATCTTACTCATAAATTGACAGACTCCTTAGGCGTTGATGAGGTATAACATGGCAGAAAATGTGGCAAATCGTTATCACTATGTAATGGGAATACGGGACGATAACGCTCCGAATCATTGGCGTGAAGTTCCTGAAAACTATAAATTTACCGAACGTAAAACAGTTTTAGTTTTTCCGGGAAGCGCAGCCCATTCGGCTCAGGCGGCTAACGGAATGTGCAAAATCGTTGAAGAAATGCTGCCCGAAGAAATCCGCAAAAATGTGGATATCTGTTCGCTGTATTTTCCTGAAAAGACCAGACACCGCGAGGGTTCGGTGGTTAGGGCGCTGACCTTGCTGGATGAATATATTCTGCCTTTGGTGTCTAAAGTTAATAAAAAAGGTAATTTAGAAAAAATTTCAGCGGCAAAAGCTGCAAAAAACTTGCGGAATCTGACGATTTTTACGCATTGCTACGGTTCGTATATGGCCGAAGCGATAGATATTCAGCTGGCTAAAGATTTAACGGCTTTAGGCTATAGTGAAAAGGAGCAGAAAAATATTCAAAAACAGCTGTTTGTTATTCATCACAACAGTATCAGCGATTTGCTGGGCGTAGCCAAGATGAATTCTACAAATTTATACCGCATTACTCAAGCGGACGAACGCCGCAAGCTGTGTTTGTTTAACAGCGACAGCTTTCAATATGCGGCGCAGACGGCAGAACTTTCGCCGGATAAGGTGCTGTACGCTAAAGTCGGCGAAAATGAGCGGGCTTTGCTGATTAAGCAAATTGCGGCAGCCGGAGATGATGAGCATAACGGCGCTTATTGGCATGACGACCCGAAATCGGAGGGCGGAGCAAAAGAGCAGCAGATTATTAAGCTGATTTTTGCTGAAGCGGTAAGTTCCGATTATCCTTTGGATAATATAGAAAAGCTTATTCGGCAGGCGGTTAAAACTCAGCCGGAAATGAAGCCTTTGCTGACCGAAGCTTTAACCGACGGAAAAAAATTCAGCTATGAGTATGCGTCTTATCACAATAATTTGTTTGATAAAAACTTTATTCTACGCGAAAAACAGATGACCGACGAGCTGAAAGAAAAAGAGATAAAAACGCTGCCGCCGGAAGTTTTGCTGTACCGCGATGCCGATGATAAAATGCTGCTGGATTATGCAATAGAAAATAATAATATTCCGCAGGTTAAAATTTTGTGGAATGCCGTACGCAAAATGCTGCCGAAGAATGAGGGGCTGTTTGAGCTGGAATATTCCAAACTGAGCCGCAACTATGTGCAGGCTTATGAAAATCATAAAATGTATCTGCAGCTGACTCTGAATGCCGGATATCCGGAGATGTTTGCGGCTTTGGCAAAAGGCTCTGACTCGCTGCCGCGTTTGGACTATACGGAAACAGATGATAAAACTTTGCTGGGCGCGGCCAAGGTTTATGCCGGACTGCCTGCCAACACCGGACAGCTGGATACTTTGTACTATTATAAATCTTTGGTTTATATGTATGCAAGGGTTTCCGAAATGCCGCAGACTGAAGAAACCGCTGAGGTAATTAAGCAGCTGGACAGCAAGGTATTTACTAAAGCAAATGCCAAAAATATGGCGGTTAAACATAAAATTAACTCCTATGCTTCGCAGTTTGGGGCAGAGGAGTTAATTCAGAAAGCTATTCAAAATTGGGGAGAAAAACCTTTACTTTATAAAAGCGGCGAGGAACTGAACAAGTAAATAAAGCGTAAAACCGGCCATTAAACCGGCGCAGACGTCGTCCATCATCACGCCGTAAGCGTTTTTCATTTTGGAATCAAACCATTTTACCGGTCCCATTTTGCAAATATCAAAAAAGCGGAAAGCGGCAAAACCGGCTATATACAGCCACCAGTTTTGGGTGTTTTGATAAAGGCTGCCGCAAACAAAACTAAAAGCCAGCAGCTGTCCGACAACCTCATCTATAACAACTTTTCCCGGGTCTTTTTCTTCTTGGTTGCGGATAACGGCGTCAGTAGCTAAAACTCCGGCGACAAAGCAGATTATGGCAGCAACGATAATTCCGTAAATTCCGGTATAATATGCCAAAACAAAGGCGAGGGGAAGCGTGCCTAAAGAGCCGACGGTTCCGGGAGCTTTAGGGGATAATCCCAAGCCAAAATAAGTAGCAATAATTTCTGCAGTTTTATTGGTGGCAGACATAGCAATCTCCTTATAAAAATTTTTATAATCCGTTTTTAGCCGATTTTCTGTCAGCATGCAATCATTTGCAAATTTTTTACACAAATAACAGTTTAAATCGGCAGCTTCCGGCTTATTTTATATAAGGTAAAAAAACAAAATAAGGAGAAGAAAATGAATTGGTTAGATAAAACGGCATTGGTTTTGACGGCTATCGGCGGTATAAACTGGGGGCTGATAGGTATTGCAAATCTCAATTTAGTAGAGCTGATTTTCGGCTATGCGCCGGTTTTGGTAACAATTATATATATTTTAGTCGGGCTGGCGGCTTGCTATACGCTGTATGCTTATTTAGCAAAATAGTAGAAAAAATGAAAATAGTTCTTGACTAAGGTATATTCTTATTTTATGGTAACGCTGCTGATAAAGACGGGCGCTTAGCTCAGTTGGTTAGAGCCGGCCGCTCATAACGGTCTGGTCGCAAGTTCAAGTCTTGCAGCGCCCACCATATAAAAGCCTCTTCTTAATGGAGAGGTTTTTTTGTTTTAAATTTCAGGGTGTGATTTTAGCTTACAATATTGCCTCTATATCCCTTATTTTCCGGCACTTTTCGATTTCCTATACATTTACTTTATAAGCGCATTTATGCGGTGGTCTGGTCGCGTATCTATTTTTTATTTTTACCCATTTCCCAAAAAAGATACCAAAATAGATACTTTTGGTCGGGACAGCCCCGACCATTTTTCCCTTAAAACTAAGGCTTTTTATTCCCAATTGTTCGCGCTTCAAAACCCCTGTTTTTGTGTGCATAAAAAATTTTTCAAATTATGCCGAACGATTTTTTGATTTTGCGGAGTGTTGTCTGTTGAAAGGAAAAAACAATGGATACAGACAATGCTTTTGAAACTTTGATTGAACTTCTCTCAACTCCGATAATGATTTTGCTTGATGAACAAGAAAACGGCGGAAAAGTATCTAATTTACTGGATAATAACGAAAAAGAGAGTGTTCATGTCACTCAAGAGGTGACCAATGGATAATTTAATCAATTTAATATTTAGTGCCGTTCTGGTGTTGATAGAAGAAAACAAAGAAAAAGACACAAAAGGAGAAACCGATGATTAAGGTGGATTTAAATGTGGACTTGCGCAAAATCCCGTCGCTCACATTTCCTGAATTAAAGGAATATTACGAGGCTCTGTTTAACATACCGACAACTTCCACCCGCAAGGAATATTATGTCTGGCGCATTACCAATAAATTGCAGGAAATGCGCTTCGGCGGGCTGGATAACAAAACACGCCGGATGTTAGAAAATATGGAAATTAAGGAATTAAGCGAGCATAAAATGGTTGCCGGTATTGAGCTCGTTAAAAAATACAAAGGTGCAACTTATAAAGTGCGCGTTGTCAACGGCGGTTTTATGATGGACGGTGAAACATATAAATCGCTCGGTGCGGTGGCCAGAACCATTACCGGGCGCAAAATATCGGGACAGGCATTTTTCGGAGTATAGCGATGGAAGAAATCAAGTGTGCGGTTTATACCAGAAAATCAACGGACGAAGGTTTGGAAAAAGAGTTCAATACCCTAGAGGCTCAGCGCGAGGCCGGCGAAAACTATGTTAAAAGCCAAAAGCACCAAGGCTGGGTGCTGATTAAAGAGCATTATGATGATGGCGGTTTTTCCGGTGGTAATATGAACCGGCCGTCACTTAAGCGCTTGTTGCAAGATGTTGAAGCCGGCAAAGTGAATATGATTGTGGTTTATAAAATTGACCGACTTACCCGTTCGCTGACAGACTTTGCCAAGATGGTTGATATTTTTGATAGATATAAATGCTCGTTTGTCTCGGTAACACAAAATTTTAATACTGCCGACAGCATGGGTCGCCTGACCTTAAATATGCTGTTGTCCTTTGCTCAATTCGAGCGTGAAATCAGCGGAGAACGTATCCGCGATAAAGTTGCCGCTTCCAAGAAGAAAGGAATTTGGATGGGTGGTTGCGTGCCGTACGGTTATGAGCCGATTAAACGCAAGCTGGTTATAAAGCCTGATGAAGCCAAAGCGATCAAGTTTATGTTTGAAAAATATCTGGAGTATAAATCGCCGCTTGCCGTATCCAAGCTGATGGAGGAAGCCGGCATGAAAACCTTTGCCAGAGCATCGATTGACCGCATGCTTAAAAACCCGATTTATATGGGCAAGATTAAACATCAAGGTGTGCTTTATGACGGACAACACGAAGCCATTGTCAGTGAGGAGATTTTTAAGGCGGCACAAAATGTAGTGGCAGAAAAGCCGAAGAAACAACGCACATGCATGTATGATAAGAATGAAGTCGGGATTATGCGCGGTCTCTTAACTTGCGGGTGTTGTCATTCATTGATGACACCGACTTCCAGCCAGGCGCATGGAATGAAGCGTTATTATTATACCTCAACGGTGGCGAAAATGTACGGACATCACAAATGCACCAACGGATCTGTGCCGGTGGTTACGATGGACGAATGTATGATAAAAATTGTATCACAACTGTTCTTGGACCCGAAAGTTTTTCAAGGTCTGCTTGAGAAAGTCGCGCCGAATAAATCAATGGAATTATTAAGGGTTTTGCGCTCGCCGGAACGGGTATTTAATAAGCTTTCGGAAAGACATCAACTGCTTTTAATGCGCCTGATGATAACCGGTGTGACGGTTAATGCCGAAACCATGGAGATAAACTGGACGGACTTAGGTTTGAGCTTGCTTCCGGATCATCTGTTGCAAAAAACAACCGGACATCAGACAATTTTGCCGATGCCGTTTGTAAAACATAAAGGTCGGACGGAAATTCATTTGCCGGAAAATATAGAGGTTGAGCCGCATTGATAATGAGCTGATTAAAGGAATTTGTCTCGGGTTTAAGTATCAAAAAATGCTGGATCAGAAGAAAATGAGTATTGCCGATTTGGCTATCACAGAAAATACCGATGCTTCTCATATCGGTCGGCTGTTGCGTTTGACTTCGCTCTCGCCGGCAATTATTCGCACGATATTGAAAGGCCATCAACCACCGAAATTATACCTGCGCAACTTATTGCGTAAAACTATCCCGCCGATTTGGGAGGATCAGGTTAAACAGTTCGGCTTCACGATTTTAGACTAAGAAAATCAATCATTTACCGCCTCGGAATATATCCGGGGCAATTTTTTTATATTTTTTTTAAATTTTGCCGAACGATTTTCCGATTTTGCGGAGTGTTCCTTAGTGAAACAAGAATTTTAGAAAAGGAGAAATAACATGTTTCACAGAGACAAAAAACACTACGTTACTGCGGAAATCCGCAAAATTCCGGTTGCCTATCTGCTTAATCTTGAGATGACGGCTTTGGACGAACTTGAAAAGCGCATTGAGGAAGAAGGTAAACGTTCCGAGCTTGCCCGCAAATGGGTGGCCGGCTTAAAGCGCATTAAGCAAACGCTTAAAAAAGGAGGCGGCGATGGAAAATAGAAAAACCTCAATTATCATCTATCCGGCAGACTTCCTTGCTTCTGTGCATAACTTTAAGAAAAGCGAGATTGCAAATTTAATTGTCGCGATATGTGAATTTAATTTATTCGGTGCCACGTCAGTAAAATTATCGGAGCTGAATAAAAAAAGATTTGATGCGATTCAACAAGTGATTGCAAATCATAATGAGAAATGGCGTCAAACCTGCGAGATTAACGCACAAAATGCCAAACGAGCGGTCAGCCGTCGCAAAGCGAACGCTAAACGAACGGTCAGCGAAGTTATTGAGTTTCCGTCAACCGGTCGCCAACAGGAGGAGGAGTCGGAGAATGAGAAGGAATCTGATAAGGTTAATGATAAGGATTGTAGAGAAAGAGAGACGGCTTTTGTGGATAACTTGAGCTACATCGGAGCTCCGACAGCTGAAGATGTGTCCGGTTATTGTAATGAAATTGGAATTACGATCGACATACCGGCTTTCATCAGTTGGCACAATGAGCGTGGCTGGAAGCATGGCAAGAAGTGTATTGCGCGTGACTGGCAGAAGGCAGTTCGGCAATGGTATTGCAAAGATAACGAGCTTTCCTTGCATGAATTTGAAGTTGCGGTCTTGAAGCGAGAATACGCAAAAGAGCTCAGCAAAGGCGGTGCGTTATGATAACCGTTGAGCAAATCAAACAAGACCTGCAGACTGCGGCATTTGTTGATCGTATGATGCCAAAGATCAGGCCACCGAAAGCCTCAGGCTGGCAATTTGAGATTATCTATTCTCAGCAAGAAATGGAGTTGATGGAACGTAAACCGCCCAAACTTAACCCAACCCCGGAACAAATTGATACATGGGAACGTGTGGTCTTAGACTGGTTTATGATTTTGGAACCGGAGGAACGACAGCTTGCATGGAAGCGAGCCAACCATATTCCTTGGAAATTTCTGTGTCGGGAATTCGGTTACGGGCGAGCCGAAATGTGGCGACGGTTTCATCGGGTGTTAATAAAAATTTCCTTTTATCTCAAAGGGAAAAATGTTGGAGACAAAAAAGTATGAGACATTTTTGAATTTTTAGGTTATAAAACCGAATATAATCGGGGGCGATGAATAAATTGCTCTCGATTTTTCATTTTAAAGAGCTGTTTAAGGCTGATTTATCGGGCTTTTAACAATTATTATGTCGCGACAAATCTTAAAAAAATTATTATAAAAGAGGTTATAATGCGGTAGGCTTTGTAACCTTGGTATTATTATCTATTCATGATTAATCCCAAGTATTTGAAGTTCATGATTTTGATGTAACAAAACCAGCAAAAATGTTGCAACAAAAAAACATGCAACATTTTCAGCAAAATGGTTTATAAATACCAGTATGATTGGGGAAAAATGTTCTGAACAAAAAAGTACTTAACATTTTCACCAAATTTGACTAGAATTTAATGTATAATCGGGAGAAAGTTGTAATGACATCTTTGATGTTTACATTTTTCCCAAAAATGTGCAATATTTCAAATATAATCGGAAGAAATTGTGCGCACAACAAAGTCGTGGACATTTTTGCATAAAATGAGGTAATTTACTGGTATAATCTGCAAAAGATGTTGCGAACAAAAAACTCGTGGACATTTTCCAAAAAATCGATGTAATTCTGTGATATAATCGGGAAGTTGTTCCGAACATCTTAGCACTGGACATTTTACCTTAAATTGAAGTATTTTTGTTGTATCATCGGGAGGAAAAATGTGGTGCACATTTTTGTAGTGGACATTTTCACCGAAAAAGTGCTATTTTTTAGATATACTGGGAAGTAATATGTCCGGACATAAAATAACTGGACATTTTATCGGAAAATGAGATATTTTTGAGGTATAATGTGCAAGTAAGTGCACGCAAAATTCTTAACTTTAGAAATAACTCAAAAATAATATAATGCACTATCAATGAGTTACTTTGCGTGTTGGCATTTTTGAACAACTATTTTGTATAGACAATTTTTTACAAGACATTTTTAGCAAAAACACATACATTTCTTGGTATGATCGGGAGGTTCGAGTAACCTCCCGTTTTTTGTGACTATTTGAACTATCTGAACTCTTAATTCGGACTACCGGGGACGGCCTTAAAAAGCCGCCCCCGTTTTTTGTTTTAAATTTTAAACATCAGGGATTAATCATGAATAAAGAGATTTTCAACGGATTTCCGCAGTATATCCGTATCACAATCTGTGCTCAAATCAAAAAATTGTTGTCGACGCCGTACTTTGGCTATGACGACCGGGAAGATATTGCGCAGGACATGCTATGCCACTATTTGTATAAGTTTTACGAAATCCCTGATGTTGACGAAGCATTAGTGGTGCATGACCTGCGTAAATATGCCTTGCACTTGCTGGACAAACGAAAGCGAACCCGCGTACATTTAACATCCTCATTAGATTCTGATCAATCTGATGGGGATTTTTTTTGCGCCAATTTAAGCACATCTACTGACAATGTTCGTATGTTGATGGCTTATGAGTTTCTTGAAAGAGCCGATACACCAAAACTTAAAAAGGCCATGCGACTTATCATGGAAGATGAAAGCATTGACAGTGTGTCGCGCACGCTACATATCAGCAAAGAGACGATTTATAAGTTCTTCAAGAAAATGCGAGAACTGTAAATTTGCAATGCCGGTGCGGTGGTAACCAATGGGTCCTTCCTGACGATTTTTCGTATGCGGGGACGCAAGCCGCGCCGTTTCGCTAGCTGAACAGAAAAATTCCGGCTGGTCGGGTGTTTTGAAAAACAATGCAATATCAAATAGTTATAACAACCTCTTAAAATGCGGGCTGGTCATTTTATAAATCCGGCTGGTCACCTAGGGTTTTGAAAGTGAGAAAATATGGGAAGATTAGTATCAATGCGAGAATATGCGCGTATTCGCGGGGTGAACCTGAATGCGGTGCAAACGGCAATAAAATCCGGGCGTATTCATAAAACGAGAGATGATAAAATTGATGTGGACGAAGCAAACCGGGAGTGGTTTATGAATACCGATCCGGCACAGCAACGCAAACCGGATCCGCTGTTTGAGGCGCAAGGCGGCGTTCGTATGAGTAATATGGGAACCTTTCAGCAGGCAAAGACTGCAGATATTTATTATCGGGCGATGTTGGCTAAGGCTAAACTCAAGATGCTGACCGGCGAGATGGTTGACCGCAAACGTGCAGGCAGTTATGCCTTTAACCTCGGTCGGGCATTGAGAGATTTGTTTATGAGCTTCCCGGTGCGCTACGGTGCCTTAATTGCCGCCGAACTCGGAAGCGACGAACACCAAACCTCCGCAGTCTTGGACGAGTACATCCGTAAAATGCTCACCGAAAGCCAGGATATTTTAAGTAAGGAGCTGTGAAATCCTGATTTATTTAAATGGATATCACTTAACTCCTAAAACAGATTCATATTCTTTTGTAATATCATCTAAGTTTACTGGCGCAGGTTGATATTTATTCACATATAAACAGCATATATATAGGCATTGAAAAGAAACCGTAATAGTTAAAAAAGCGTCAGGAGTTTCTTGAACTAGTTTGGGGCAGTATCTCGGGAGCATTACATAATGGGAACA